>Ga0247841_10011344_pt1 | contig 11870 bp, 14 predicted proteins | sample LaCruzMarch2015__2_FD_192410 | JGI IMG/M metagenome (GOLD analysis project Ga0247841, IMG submission 192410) | Freshwater microbial communities from meromictic Lake La Cruz, Castile-La Mancha, Spain - LaCruzMarch2015_18m | ecosystem: Environmental > Aquatic > Freshwater > Lake | place: Spain...
CTTTCGACGCGCGCAGACGCATTGGCGAGAGCGTTGAAGAGGGTGGACTTGCCAGCGTTCGGCAGACCTACGAGCCCGCACGAGAACCCCATGTTCCTCCTCGGGGGCAACTATAGGGCGCGGCCGGAGCTGCGACAAGATGAACTGCTGGTGAGCATGAGCTAGACTCGCCGCCAAAGGAGGGTGCGATGGGTGGGAAGACGGCGGACGTTCGGCTGCCCGATCTCGGAGACATCGATTCCGCGATCGTTGTCGCTTGGCTTCGCCTCCCGGGCTCTCTGTTGAAGGAGGGCGACGACCTCGTGGAAGTGGAGACGGAGAAGACGACGTTCGTCATTCCGGCTCCATCGAGTGGAGTCCTGACGCAGGTCCGCGCTCCCGAGGGAGCGAGCGTGCGCGTCGGTGAGGTCCTTGGAATCTTCGAGGCTGGCTAGCGCTGGCCCGGTGCACGTGTCGTTGGGCCGGCTGTCGTACGATGCGGCGGCGGAGATCCAGAGGCGCACGCACGCGATGCGTGTCGCCGGGCTCGTTCCCGATGTCTTGTTCACGGTCGAACACGATCCCGTATTCACGCGCGGCCGGAGCGCCCGCGACGGGAGCTTCCGGGCTGCTTTGGAAGACGTCGAGAGAGCGGGAATCGCCGTGCGCGAGTCGGAGCGGGGGGGCGATGTGACCTACCATGGCCCGGGGCAGCTCGTGGTCTATCCGATCCTAGATCTTCGACGGTACGGGCGGGACATCAAAGCGCACGTGAGGTTCCTCGAGGAGGCCGCCCTTCGCACGCTGGAACGTTACGGGCTGGCTGGGGGTCGGCGCGACGGTTTTCCCGGCGTGTGGACCGACCGCGGCAAGATCGCGTCCGTGGGCGTGTCGGTTCGCAAGTGGGTGAGCATGCACGGCCTCGCGCTGAACGTAGAGATCGACGCGTCGCACTTCGCGATGATTCATCCGTGTGGGCTTCCCGTGCGGGCCGTGTCGATGAACGACCACCTCGATGTTCCGGCGCGGCTCGCCGATGTAGAGGATGAGTTCTGCCGGGTGTACGGCGAGTTGCTCGGGCTGCGATGGCTGGAGACCTCGCTGGAGACGGTCCTGGAGGCGGCGCGTGTCTGAGAGACCGGTCTGGCTAAGAGTGCGCGCGCCGTCGGCCGCCGAGGCGGAGGGGATGCGCGCCGTGCGGGACGTGCTGCAACAGGAGAGACTGCACACCATCTGCCAAGGGGCGCAGTGTCCCAACGTCGTGGAGTGCTGGAGCGCGCGGACCGCAACCTTCCTCCTTCTCGGGGAAGTGTGTACCCGCGCGTGCCGCTTCTGCGCGGTGCGACACGCCTCGCGGGGACAGGAGATCGACTCGGGAGAACCGGAGCGGGTGGCCGCCGCGGTGCGCAAACTGAGTCTGCGCTACGTGGTCCTCACGTCGGTGGATCGAGATGACCTCCCGGATGGCGGCTCCACGGCGTTCTGCGAGGCGGTGCGGGCAGTCAAACGGGCGTCGCCGGAGACGCGCGTTGAGGTATTGATACCCGACTTCGGCGGCGCCCCGCGCTCTCTTGCCTGCATCCTCTCTTCGGGCGCGGACGTTCTGGGACACAATGTCGAGACGGTGAGACGGATCTCACCCGCTCTGCGCGATCGGCGCGCGTCGTACGAGCGATCCCTAGAGGTTCTCGCTACTCTCCGGCTGGGTAGTGGCGGCCGCCCAGTGAAGAGCGGGCTGATGCTGGGATTGGGAGAAGAGCCGGACGAGGTGAGAGAAACGTTCGCCGGTCTTCGCCGGGCCGGCGTCTCCTCGCTGACCCTCGGACAGTACCTGGCGCCGTCGAGTAAGGCGGCGCCCGTACGGCGCTACGTCCCTCCCGAGGAGTTCGAGGAGTTGGCGCAGGACGCTCGGGGTCTGGGATTCGACCCGGTGATTTCGGGCCCGCGCGTGCGAAGCTCGTACCACGCGGACGCAGTCCGCGGCGCCCCATGAGACTGTGTCTCGACCTCGAAGCGCGCGACGCGGCGGTCGGGCTCGCGATCGACGAGGCTCTCCTCGAGTCGGTGCGGAACGGCGGCGAAGACACGATCCGGGTCTGGGTGTCGACGCGTGCGGTGATCCTCGGACGTTCGCAGTCCGCGGCGGCCGAATGCGATCGCGAGGTCGCTCGGCGGCTGGCGATTCCCATCGTGAGGCGTCTCTCGGGCGGCGGAGCCGTCTACCACTACCCCGGGAACCTCAACGTGTCGGTGACGGCGGCAGACTCGCGGCGGTTCGGGACGGCGGAGGGAGCGTTCGCCCGTTTCGGAGAATCGCTCGCCGGCGGTCTGCGCGGCGGTCTCGGCGTGGCCGTCGACGCTTGCGGGCGGGCGCTCGTTGTCGGGAGCCGCAAGATCTCGGGCGCCGCGCAGGCACGGCGCGGGAAGGCCATTCTCATCCATGGGACGATGCTCGTGTGGGCGGACACCGTGGAGATGGCCGCCGTCCTGCGAGCGCATCGCCGAGACTACGCGCCTCAGTCGACCCCATCTCACCCGCAGGCCACGACGACGCTGTCGGATACTCTTGCGCGCCCGGTGGGGCTGGCTGAAGCAGCGGACGCCATGCTGCGGGGCCTGGCCGACCTCTTCCCGCGCCCGTGGTGCCGGGCGCCGATCGCGCCCGGCGAGCGGATCCTGGCAGCGGAGCTCGAAGCCGCACGATATCGGAACCCCGAATGGAACGAGTCACGATAGGCGACCAGGAACTCATTGCCCGCCAGATGGGACGTGCTCCGCGCGGCGCGTACGTCATCGCCCGTCGGTGCGTTCATCGCTTCCCGCAGGTGCTGCGGGTGCCGCCCGTCGTGGAGGAGAAGCCGTTCCCGACGCTCTATTGGCTCACCTGCCCCTTCCTCTGTCGTGCCGTCAGCGAGCTCGAAGGGCTGGGCTGGGTGCGGCGGCTCGAAGCGCGCCTCGCGGTGGATGTGGAACTCCGAGCCGCGCTGGATCGAGCGGACGGCGAGTACGTCGCGGCGCGGCGGGAGCTGCTCTCGGTGGAAGAGGAGCGGGAGCTCGCGAGGCGTGGCCAGTTGCGGGAGCTCGAAGTGAGGGGGATTGGGGGCATCGCCGATCGGACGCGCCTCAAGTGCCTTCATCTCCACGTCGCTCACGCGCTCGCTGGCCAAAACCCGATCGGCGACATTGTTCTTGGGATGCTCGCGCAGTCGGCGTGCGAGCCGGAAAAGACGATCTGCTCCTCCCTCGTCGGAGGGAGGAGCAGATCACAGATCAACCGATAGACAGTCCGGAGAACGAGACTACGGATCTGCGATGACGATCGGTGGCTGGTTCACGTTCTGGACGCGAATCACCGCCGAATCCGTCGCGGTGAGGCCGCACGGATCCGTCACGGTCAGCGTGACGGTGACGTCCATGCCGTTGCAGTCCTTCGTGATCGGCGCGACGAAGACGGGAGTCGCAACGCACGTGCTGTCCAGGCGTCCCGCGGAAACCGTCCATACGTAGCGCAGAACGTCCGCGTCCGGATCCGCGACTTGCGGGACGAGCGTCAGCGTGTCGCCTTCCAGGACGCACACGTTGGCTCCCAATACGACCGTCGGCGTGCGATTGATGTTGCGCACCTGGAGCGTGACCGAATCGGTCGCGGTGAGGCCGCAGGGGTCCGTGACCGTCAGCGTCACTACGATGGGTTCCCCGGAGCACTTGAACGTGGCAGGGACTGCGAACAACGGGTTCGCGGCGCTCGGCGCGTCGAAGGTGCCGGCCGACGCCGTCCAGCAGTAGCGCAGAACGTCGCACTCTGGGTCCGTCACCGAGGGCGTCCAACGAATCGTCTGTCCTTCGTCGATCGAGAAGTCGGGGCCGAGATCCACGATGGGAGCTTGGTTGACGTTTCGAACATGGACCATGACCGTGTCGCACGCGGACGCCCCGCACGGATCGACGACAGTCACGACGAGCGGGATGTTGATGCCTTCGCAGAGATCGATGAGAGGAGCATGGAAGACGGCGGCGAGTACGGATGGATCGTCGAACGATCCTGGACCGCCGGCGACCCAACGCACTGCGAATCCTTCGTTGTCAGCGTCCTGGGCAACGGCCTGAAGCACGATCGCGTCGCCTTCGTCGATCCAGATGTCGTTCCCGGCGGAGACGGCCGGGGCGTGGTTTACGTTCACGATGAGAAGCCGGAACGAGTCCGTCCCCGACGAGCCGCATCCATCGACGGCCGTGAGTGCAACCGTGACCTCCGCGTCATGGCACCCCGAGAGCATGGGGGCCGTGTAGACCGGGTCGAGCGACGTCGGGTTGTCGAACGTGCCCGCCGAGGCTTCCCAGAGAATGGAGAGGATGTTGCAGTCGTAGTCCGATGCCGTGCCGTGAAGCTGGATTGACTCGCCCTCGTTCACGACCTTGGCGACGGTTGGTGCCTTGCACGGAGCCGTGACCGGCTGCACCGGCACGCTCGCCGGGCAGGCGGGAGCCGCCGGGACAGCGCACGCCGGCTGCACGGGCGCGGGGCACTGCGGGCTGCAGCCGTCTGTGCACAGCCCATACGTGCCGTAGACGGCGGTGCCTTGGAACAGCGTATCGAGTCCATCCGCGCAGTACAGCGCGTTCTGGCCGTCGCCGCCGAGGAGCGTGTCGCACCCCGCGTCGCCGTCCAGGATGTCGTTCCCCGCTTCCCCTTCGAGCGAGTCGTTGCCTGGGCCGCCGCACACGATGTCGTTGCCGGCGCCGCCGAACAAGAGGTCGTCGCCCTCGCCGCCCATGAGGACGTCGTTGCCTTCCCCGCCCTCAAGGATGTCTCTCCCCGGCCCACCGACCAGGACGTCGTTTCCGCCAAGGCCGATGATGAAGTCGTTCCCGCCAAGGCCGAAGATGAGGTCGTTGCCCGGAGTGCCGTAGATCACGTCGTCACCGTCCGTGCCGTAGACAACGTTCGTCACGCCGAAGCAGGCGTAGCTCGGGGGAATGCCATCTGACGGCAAGCTGGCCGTCGGCTCGGCGACGGGAGTGGATACCGCCGCGAACAGTGCGTCGGCTAGAGCGGCGGAATCCGACACGTCCCAGTAGCTACCGCCTGTTTCCAAGGCCATGGCTCGCAGCGTCTCGCTCGCTTGCGCGTCCATGTCCAGACCGATGACGTGCAGCACGATGGGAGGCTGCAGGGTCGCCAGCATCTGCGCGACGACGGCCTCCTGGCCGCCGCAGTTCCCCTCGCCATCGCTCACCAAGACGATGACGCCGCCTTGGCCTTGTCCGGCGATGGAGTTCGCGGCCGCGGTCAGCGAGTCCGCGAGGGGGGTCTTGCCTTGCGGCTTGACCTGCGCAACGGCGCCGATCATCTGTTGACCGATCGCCGCCGTGTAGGGTGCAAGCGGGAACAGGAACGTGATGTCTTGACAGCTCTCGACCTCGTTTCGGTAGTTGATGCGATGGCCGAAGGCCATGAGTCCGACGTTGCCCTGCTCGGGCATGCGCGTGAGCAGGTTGTCAAGCGCGGATCGCGCCGCGGCGATGCGCGTGTCTGAGGCGAACGGCTTGTTCATGCTGTTCGACGCGTCCAAGATGAGAACAAGATTCTGCGGAGTCCCGATGGCAGCGAACGAAACGAAAAGCCCGAGAGCGATCGCCGTCAACAGGAGGGTCTTGATCTTCATTCTCCGTACCTCCTTGTCGATTGATCCGACTTCCGGTGGGATTCTAGCCGATCGCTGGCGCGCAAATCTGTGATAGGGATTACATATCCGCAATGTGGTGGCGCGTCCAGGTCTCGAAAACACCGAGCAGTTCTTGACGCCGCCCGGTAGGGATCAAGCAGCGCACGATGCCATCGGCGACGAGTCCGCATCCGAGGATAAGGCCGTCGTGGGCGAGGGCCACGTAGCCGTCGCTGTGCGAGCACGGGATTCTTCGGCCGAGCAGCAGCTGGCGCAGGGAGTCCGTGTCGAACTCGAGGCGCGAAGAGGTAACGAGCGGGCCGATCGATACGAGGAGGGCGCTCGTCGGCTTTAGCCCCGCCGGCGCTCGCCGGAGGGCGCGGAGGCCGGGCGGACGACGCGGACGGAGTCCGCTTGGCGGGAGAACGCTCGTGATCCAAATCTCGCCGCCCGATGGCTCGACGAAGGTGGCCTCAGCGAACGTCGCCGGCGGAATGCCGAATCGCAGGCCGAAGTAGTCGAGGACTTCCCGTCTAAGCGCGCCGTTCGATGCGAGCAACGAACCCCCCTCCGCTGTCCAGGTGATGCGGGTAGATGCGGACGCACAACGCCGTTCCGCTCTCGAAGGGGGTTCCATTCCACCCCTCGAGTCCCGTTGAGTGCGGGAATGGCGGGCGGAACGCCGTGACGCGCGCGTCGCGCCGCGCGAGGAGATGACTGACTACGGCCTCATTCTCCTCTGGCGCGAACGTGCAGGTCGAGTAGACGAGCACCCCGCCGACGCGAAGAAGGTCGAAGGCGCGGACGATGAGCAGCTCCTGGATGCGCGCCAGACGACGTATCGCCGGCAGCGCGGCGCCATCGCGGAGCGTCGACTGCTTGCGCAGCGTTCCCTCGGCGGAGCACGGAGCGTCGACGAGGACGCGGTCGAAGGCCATCGCCTGAGGGAAGTCCTGGCCGCGATACTCCGTCACCGTCACGTTCCAAACGCCGATACGATTGATGTTGGTGAGGAGAGCCTGTTGGCGTCGTCCGTTCGGTTCGTTGGCGACGACGAGTCCCGCGTTGTGCATGCGCGTTGCGATGTCTACGGTCTTCCCGCCCGGCGCGGCGCACAAGTCGAGGACCCGCTCCCCCGGACGCGGGTCGAGCGCGAAGACCGGCGTGGCCTGGACCCTCTCCTGCAGATAGAAGAGGCCAAGCCAATGCTCGAGGGTCCGGCCGATGGGATGCGAAGCGCGGACAGCGCAGGGATCCCAGGCGGATGACTCGATCGTGATGCCGCGTGGAGCGAAGCGGCCGCGCAGAGACTCGAGGCTCGAACGAAGCGGGTTGATGCGCGCATCCGTCGGAAGAGGGCGTGCGCAGGCCGCTGCGAATGCGTCCCACTCCGTGATGATAGGTCGGTACCGGTCGAGGGTGCGAGGGGTCTCGAGGGTCATGGGTGCGCCGCTGTGCGTAGAGATGCGAGCAGGGGTCCGTGCAGGGCGCCGTTGGAGGCAAGGACTCCGTCGTCATGCGGACAGAGGAGCGGGGAGCCGGAGAGGTCCGTGACCTGACCGCCGGCTTCGCAGACGAGGAGTCGCCCCGCCGCCACGTCCCAATCGTACAGAGAGAGGTACCACGTTGCGTCGAAGCGGCCGGCCGCGACGTAGGCCAAATCGAGGGCCGCCGAGCCGACGATGCGCAGAGAGCGGACGCGGGGCGCGAAGGTTGGGAGCTGGGCGAGCGTGATGAGTCGGCGGGCGGACTCGGTGGAGAATCCAATGCCAAGAACCGCTCCGTCCAACGTGGTCTGTCCGCTCACGCGAATGCGCTCGCCGTTCCGCTCCGCTCCGGCGCCTCGAATCGCCGTGTAGAGCTCGTCGCGCAGCGGGTCGTAGATGCAGGCAACGCAGGGGCCATCGGGGTCGGTGAGGGCGATGGAGACCGCAAAGTCCGGCACGCCCCGGAGGAAGTTGTTCGTCCCGTCGAGGGGATCGACGACCCAGCAGAGACGGCCGGCTCCGTCGCTCCGCGTCCCCTCCTCGGACACCAAACCGGCATCCGGCATCGCCGCGAGGAGGATATCGGCGATGATCCGGTCCGCCTGGCGATCGTAGATCGTCACGGGGTCATGGCGATGCGCCTTCGTCTCTGCCTCCTTGGCGGGGTCAGCGAAGCCGCGGCGGAGGGCCGCTCCAGCTTGTCGGGCCGCACGGACGGCCGCGTCGAGAGCCAGGCGGTTCGTAGTCGACGGGGTCTTCGACATGCTAGGAGAGGCCGGGCGAGAGACGTTGCGCGACGCGGTGCACGAGGTCGTCGTGCGCCGTTTCGGCGGCGCTAGCCAGCGCGTTGGTTTCGCGCTCGAACCGGTCGCGTGCCTCTACGTCTTTCAGGGAACGGAGATTGGCGTGGACGTTGAGGAGGGACGAGCGCAGGGCGGCCAGAGCGAGGTGCGCAGCGACGCCGACGTCGCTGACGATGGAACGCGAGGCGTGGGGCTCGGCGAGGAGCAGGTGTTCGAGCGTGGAGACCGAAGCGCTCGCCGCGCGCAGCGGCACGGCGGCCGCACGTTGAAGTGCAGTCTGCACGTGCTCCTGGCGCGAGGCGACACTCTTGGGAATGCGCAATGCGTCCATAACCTCCGCGAACGCGCGTTCGTCCTCGGCCGCCAAGCGGAGGAAGTGCGCCTCAAGGTCGCGAAGTGCCGCAACGAGAGACCGTCGCTCCGGAGTCGACTCCTTCTCCTCCGCAACCGACACGACCATGCAACCGAGCGCGCTCGCGAGGGCCCCGGCAAGCGCCGCCGCGCTCCCGCCGCCCGGTGTCGGTTCGCTCGACCCGAGCGCCTGAAGGTAGTCCGCGATGCGGAGCTCACTCAGATCTGGCGTCACCTGTCACGCTCCCACGTTGCTCTGGAAGAGACTCCCGGACGTGCGCGCCGTTGGCTTGCTCCGCTCTCTCTTGTCGGGTTCCCTTCGCAAGGCGCCCTCATTGCGCCGGGTGCGGTTCCCACGACGACACGGTGACGAGCCAACGAAAAAGGGACAAGCGATGCTCATCGCTGCCCCTCTCCCACCGGGCGTGCCCGTCAAGCCGTCTTGTTCGCAAGAAGCTTCTCGAGGAAAGCGACGGCTTCTCCTACGGAAGAGATCTTCTCCGCTTCCTCATCGGGGATCTCAACGCCGAATTCGTCTTCGAACTCCATGATTAGCTCGACGGTGTCAAGCGAGTCGGCCCCCAGATCTTCAACAAACGAGGACTCGTCCGTCACTTCGTCCGGGTCAACCATGAGCTGGTCGCAGATGATCGCCTTCACCTTGTCGCCTATCTCACTCATCGCTTGGAAACCTCCTTGGCAAGGGCCTTTACGGGAACAGCCCGCCGTTGACCCCGATGATTTGCCCAGTTATATAGGATGCCCGCGGGGAAAGCAAGAAGAGAATCACGTTCGCAATCTCCCGCGGATCCGCCGGGCGCCCGAGGGGGACTCGCGACAGGTACGCGGAGCGAACCTCCGGGGAGAGGGCCGCCGTCATGTCGGTCTCGACGTATCCGGGCGCGACCACGTTCACGCGCAGGCCGCGGGACGCGACTTCCTTCGCGAGGCTTCGACAGAACGCGCCGAGTCCGGCCTTGGAGGCGGCGTAACCTGCTTGCCCAACGTTTCCCGTCTCCGCAACGACGGACGAGACGGCGACGACCGAACCGCGCTCGCGGCGGAGCATCGGGCGGAGCGCCGCCTGGATCACGTGGAACGCTCCGGTTAGATTGACTGCCAGGAGCTCGTTCCAGTCTTCTTCGGACAGTCGCAGGACGAGGGCGTCCCGTGAGATTCCGGCGTTGCAGACGAGATGATCGATCCCGCCGCACCGGGAGACGATGTCATCGATGCAGCGCTTGACCTGGTCACGATCGGCAACGTCTACGGCGCAGAAGCGGACGCCAGGTAGGTCGGCTTCCAGGGCCTTTCCGGCTGCCTCATCGCGCCCGATCCCGACGACTTGGGCTCCCTCGGCGTACAGAGCCTCGGCGGTGGACCGTCCGATCCCCCGCGTTGCGCCCGTCACCACGCAGACTCTGTTCTCAAACTCCGGCATGGAACACCTCCTCGAACGAGTGGAACCGGATCCCGCTCTCGGCCCGCTTCCCAAGTTGGGTGAGGACGCTGCCCGCGCCGACCTCGATCGCGTCCGTGACGCCGAGGTCGGCGAGCGTGCGCACGACATCCGTCCAGCGCACGGCAGACGTGATCTGCGTCGCGAGGAGCCTCCGGACGGCCTCGGCGTCAGCTTCTACCCGGCCGCTCGCAGAGGAAACGAACGGGAGAGTCGGGGCCGCGAACAGGGTCTCGGCGATGAAGGGAGCAAGACCGTCCTCCGCCGGCCGCATGAACGGGGAGTGAAAGGGACCGGAGACGGCGAGTCGGACGGCGCGCCCGCCGCACTCCGCGGCGCGTCTCTCCGCGTCCGCGACGGCGTAGAGCGGTCCGGAGATCACGAACTGGGCGGGGCCATTGTAGTTGGCGATGACGAGACGACCGTCCCCGGCCGCGCAGATGCGGGTCACGGTCTCAAGGTCAAGCTTGAGTAGAGCGGCCATGCCCCCGGGGACTCCGGCCATAAGGCGGCCGCGGCGGGTCACAAGAGCCAGTGCGGAAGCCGCCGAGAGGAAGCCGGCCGCGACCAAGGCGGCGTACTCGCCGAGGCTGTGCCCGGCGACGGCGTGAGCTTCGACGCCGTGCCGCCGGAGGGCGTCGCTCCTCGCTAGGGAGTCGAGGAATACGGTGGGTTGGGCGACCTCCGTGGCGGTGAGACGGGCAAGGTCTCCCCGGCCGATCCAGTCACGGATGTTCATCCCTTGAGCTTCGACGGTCGCGTAGAGCCGAGCGAGTTCGGGCGATAGGGCAGGCACGTCGGACGGCAGTTGGCCCTGCCCGGGGAACAAGAACGCGAACGCATCGGGCACAGTGCCTCCTTCTACATCCGAATGACGGCGGCTCCGTACGTCACGCCGGCGCCGAACGCGGTGAGGACCACGACGTGGCCAGGGCGGATGCGCCCATCGCGCATGGCCTCGTCGAGCGCGATGGGGATCGATGCGGCGGATGTGTTGGCGACGCGATCGACGTTGACGATGACTCGCTCGCGCGGCAGCGCCAGCCTGTCGGCGAAGGCATCGATGATCCGCGCGTTCGCTTGATGTGGAAGGATCCAATCCACGGCCTCGCGTTCGAGATGAGCGGCGAGGAGCGCGTTGTCCATGGCTTCCCGCATCAAGGGAACTGCGCTGCGAAAGACGCCCGACCCTTCCATCCGCAGGAAGTGCTCACGTCCTTCCACGGTGTCGTGCGAGGCGGGTCGTCTCGTCCCACCGGCCGGCATGTGGAGCAGAAGGGCCTTGTCGGGATCGCCGCGCAGGGAGATGCCGAGGATGCCCTGGCCGTCTCCACCGCGCTCGAGGAGTGTGGCCCCGGCGCCGTCCCCGAACAGGACGCACGTCCGGCGGTCCGACCAGTCCGTTACGCGGGACAAGGCTTCGAATCCGAGCACGAGGACGCGCTCGCCGAGTTTCGCCTGGATGTAGGCCTCGGCAACCGCGAGAGCGTAAACGAATCCGGTGCACCCGGCGGTGATGTCGAAAAAGGGTGCGCCGCGCATGCCTAGACCCTGAGCGACGAACGGCGACGTGCCGGGACAGATCATGTCGGGGAACGTCGTCGCTACGAGAAGGAGGTCGACGTCGGCCGGGCGTCGCCCGGCGGCCTCCAGGGCACGCTGGCAGGCGACGACACCCAGGTCCGAGGGTGTCTCGCCCTCGCTGAGAAGGAAGCGCGTCCGGATGCCCGTCCTCTTGACGATCCACGCATCCGACGTATCCACCACCGTCGCGAGGTCGGCGTTCGAGACCCGCCTTTGCGGTAGGCAGGAACCGGTGCCCACAATCCTAGCCCCCATCGAGCGCCCACCCCTCGAGGCCTTTCGAGAAGCGCTGCACAAGGTGGGCCTCGGCCTGTCGGCGCGCAACGTCAATGGCTCCCCCAATGGCCTCCGCGTCGGACCGCCCGTGCGCGATGACGACAACGCCGTTGACGCCGAGGAGCGGGGCACCGCCTCTGCGCTTGTAGGAAAAGACCTGGCGCATGTCGGCAAAGCTGCGGCGGAGGAGGAACGCGCCGGCCTTCGTGAGCGCGTTTCGCAGGACGGAACGTTTCAGCAGCGTGGAGAACGCCGGGATGCCGCC
>Ga0247841_10011347_pt1 | contig 11870 bp, 10 predicted proteins | sample LaCruzMarch2015__2_FD_192410 | JGI IMG/M metagenome (GOLD analysis project Ga0247841, IMG submission 192410) | Freshwater microbial communities from meromictic Lake La Cruz, Castile-La Mancha, Spain - LaCruzMarch2015_18m | ecosystem: Environmental > Aquatic > Freshwater > Lake | place: Spain...
TATAATGGTGGTTATTATTGGTCGAGTAATATATATAGTGGTGTAGGTGGTGCTAAAGTCTTGGTAATTCGAAGTGACGAGGCTTTTGTTACCTTAGATGGGTGTGTTCCAAGTGCTTATGGATTATCTGTTCGTTGTATGAAGGATGCAGGTGCAACAGGGAGTATTCCAACGGTTACCACATCCGCAATTACCAATAATACAACTAATACAGCAACTGGTGGCGGAGAAGTTACTTCTGGTGGTGTAGAAGTTACAACCGGTGGTAGCGCAACTGTAACCGCCCGCGGTGTTTGCTGGAGTACCAGCCCTAGCCCAACCATTGACCTTATCACAAAAACCGTTGACGGATCTGGCATGGGCACTTTTACCAGCAGTATAACAGGCCTCTTGCGTGCTACAACGTATTATGTAAGAGCTTATGCCACAAACAGCGTTGGCACAGCCTATGGTAATGAAGTGTTTTTTACAACACCAACATTGGCTGTCGGCGAAGTTTATAACCCAACAACCGGAAAAATATGGATGGACCGCAACCTCGGTGCAAGCCAGGTGGCAACAGGCAGCACCGATGCAGCTGCTTATGGTGATTTATACCAATGGGGACGTGGCACCGACGGACACGAAAAACGAAATTCCGGTACTACATTGGTCTTAAGTAGCAGCGACACTCCCGGAGATGGTAATTTTATAATGGTACCCAATCCTTCTGTACTAAAGGATTGGCGTTCGCCTCAAAACATCGGTTTATGGCAGGGAGTAAATGGAATTAACAATCCATGCCCAAATGGTTTTAGAATCCCGACTGAGGCAGAATTAATAGATGAAATGGCTTCGTGGAGTTCACAAAACATTGAAGGTGCTTTTGGAAGCCCTTTAAAGCTATCGGCTGGGGGCTACCGTAGTCATGCAAATGGTAGCCTAAACGACTTTAATCAACATGGTTTTTATTGGTCAAATAATGTTAATAATAATTACTCGCGTAATATCGTTATCAATGATGATGGTTCTTATATGTACTCTCATCCACGTTCATATGGCTTCTCTGTTCGTTGCATTAAAGATGCAGGCTTAACTGCCAGCATTCCTTCAGTAACTACATCAGCGGTTACAAATATTTCATTTCATACTGCAACTGTTGGTGGTGAAGTTACTTTTAGCGGTAGCGAAATGGTAACCGCCAGTGGTGTTTGTTGGAGCACCAACCCAAGCCCAACCATCGACCTTGGTACAAAAACTGTAGACGGGGCTGGCACAGGAACTTTTACCAGTAGCCTTACAGGCCTTTTCTTTGCTACAACTTATTATGTAAGAGCTTATGCTACAAATAACGTTGGCACCACATATGGAAATGAATTACATTTTACAACACCAACGCCCGCAATTGGTGATTATTATCAAGGTGGCAAGGTATTTTATATTTTTCAAGTGGGCGAACCGGGTTATGTAGCTGGCCAAGTTCATGGATTAATTGCCGCTCCAGCAGACCAGAGTACAGGTATTCAATGGTACAATGGTAGTTATTTAACAACAGGTGCAACAGCAACCGCATTAGGGGCTGGAAAAGGAAACTCAGGTAATATTTTCTTTTATCAGGGATGGACAATAAGTTATGCCGCTTCGTTGTGCGAACTATTGGTTTTGAATAATTATTACGATTGGTATTTGCCTTCCAAAGATGAGTTATATTTACTGTACATGCAAAAAAATACAATTGGCGGTTTTGCAAATAGTTGGTATTGGAGTTCCAGTGAGATAGATGGTACGTACGCGTGGATACATAACTTCGACAGTAGCCATGGCAACGCAATCAACGGGAATAAGAACTCTTCTTACAATGTGCGGGCTATACGAACTTTTTAACTACACAATTAATTAAACGTTTGACAGTTGAATTTTAAGAATATATTAAGAAAGCAGGTTTTTAATAGCGATAAATGGACTGCTTGCTGACCAGTTAATAAGTTGTTATTTAATACAATAAATTTTATTAAAATGTACTACAATAAATACAGGAATCTTCGATTTATACTTTCGCTTTTATGTTTATGATTTATTGGTTTTCTATTACTTACAATGATTAAGTACATTTCTTAATTTGTGCTATATCTTTAACTAATTTTTATAAAGATGACAATAATTACAAGGATTCTCATTTTACTTTTCGGTATTTTACCATTAACAACCATTGCCCAAAACACCATAACAGGTTATTTTCCGGGCCTGGCTGGTCAGCAGGTCCGGTTGATTGGTTTCGAAGGATTTGGTATTTATACCATCGACAGTACAAGTGTTTCTGAAAAGGGAGAGTTTCTGATAAAATACAACAGTAAGGACATGGGAATGGGATATCTCGTTGCCAAAGACAACAAAGCCTGTTTTGTTGTCCTTGCCAGCGAAGATATCGTGCTAAAAGGCAAGGTTTTAAGTGACCCGGAAAGCATTGTTACATTAGCCGGAAAGGAGAATCAGCAATTTGCTCAGTACGCAACCGAACATCCAAAACGCGAACAGGCACTCAGTGCATGGGATTATTTAATAAAGATATATCACACAGATTCTCTTTTTTTGAAACACAATGAGCCTTTAAAAGCAATTGAAACAGAAATACAACGCATAAAAAAAGATGACAATGATTTTTTAAGGAACCTGGATTCGAAAAGTGATGTAAGCTGGTATTTACCAATCAGGAAACTGGTAAGTTCGGTTTCCACTGTTGCTCAATACAGAACCGGGGAAATCCCAGCAACTTTAACTGCATTTCGAAACCTGGATTATACCGATAAGAGACTTTACAAAAGCGGTTTGCTTGGCGATGTTATTGAAAGTCATTACTGGTTACTGGAGAACATGGGCCAACCTTTGGATACTGTTTTTAAGGAGATGAATATTTCCACCGATTTTTTATTGACCAGTTTATCGGGTGATGAGGCGAAGCTGAACGAAATCACCGACTTTCTTTTTGATTTGTTGGAAAAGCATAGCTTGTATCAGGCTGCGGAGTACCTTGCAATAAAAGCATTAACACAAAACAGTTGTACCCTTACTGATGATTTGGCCAGACAACTGGAAACCTATCGTGTCATGAAAAAGGGAAATACAGCTCCGGATATTGTGTTCGCAGGAGATGTATTTAATAACGGGACAGTGATAAAAGCGCCACAACGGTTATCTGAAATTGAAGCTGATTACACCCTTGTAGTTTTGGGGGCAAGTTGGTGTCAAAAGTGTGTGGAAGAACTTTCCCAAATTCCACACTGTATGAAAAATGGAAATCGAATGGACTGGAAGTGGTTTTTGTATCGCTGGATACAGATACATTAATTTATAAAAGTTTCACTAAATTTTTTCCTTTTATTAGTATGTGCGATTACAAAAAATGGGAAACACAGGCGGCACTCGATTATTACATTTTTGCCACACCGACTATGTTTTTGCTCGATGACAGCCGCAAAATACTATTGCGCCCCAATTCAGTAAAACAAGTTGATGCGTATGTTGACTATGTTATCAGCAAAGGAGTAAAGTGACCCAAAACAAATTTAACCCGGTTACACCGGCAAATACACCACCTTTTTCGTAACAAAGAATTCCTCTTCGAACCAGTCGGAGAGGTTTTTTACAAAAACATATTTTTTAAAGGTTTTTGTTTCTTCCTGCAAATCGCCGCCTTTTAAATATATAATGCCGTTGAGCAGGGAGTTGATTTGTTTTTGGGCGATATTTTTACGAACCCAGGGTACAAATTCAGGTAGGTGGGTAACGGCGGGTCATTGACAGGAAATTAGCCCCGGAATTCGGGGTGAAAAACAAAGTTTATAAAAAAATCCTCTGAAAAATTCCTGAATTACATGTATTTTCGGAACATTGGTGGAAAACTCAAGATAGTTACCGGCAATAATTTTCATATTTTTACCTTTACCTTTGTTTATTAAAACTGTGAATTATGACTGAATTTAAAGTTCAACTAGAAGATAAATTGGTTCAAACCATTGAATATAAAACTATTGAAAAGTATTTAAATGATTATATCAATCAAATAGTACTTAAGATATCAGCTCAGGATGCTTTAAGTGATTTAAAAACTATCAATCTGGATAATGATAGTAAATGGAAAATAGCCAGAGATCAGGCATTGAAAGAGCAAGGGTATAAATACCAAAATGAATAATAAAGAGAAAGAATTGGAAATATTCACTTTTGACCAAATAAAAGACGAATTTATTGGTGAAGTTGGAACGGTAAAAAGATCGTTTTATGAACAACAACTTCAAATGGAAATACTTGGAGACTTGCAATTCATAACGAGTTGGCGATTCCAATTTTCAATATTTGAAAAACACTGCTTATAAACCTTTGCCGGTTTTATCAATGAATCCACATTTGCGATTTTTTTCAACACGTGCCAGTCCTTCGTAAAAAGCACCTACGTAATCATAAACCGGCGGTATAACTTCTTTTCCGGTTTTATCAATAAAACCCCATTTTCCTCCTGTTTTAACTTCTGCCATTCCGTCCGAAAAACTACGGGCATCACCATATTTTGCTTCAATTACCTGCTTCCCCGTTTTATCAATAAAACCATATTTTTCACCTACTATATCAATTGCCAGGCCTTCGTAAAAGTAGCTTGCAGCATCAAATTTTGGTAGGATAATTACCTTCCCTGTTTTGTCAATATATCCTCCCTTACCGTTGAGTACGAAAGGGATTAACCCTTCCGAAGGACTCCCTAGCCAATCATAGTCAGGTGCCAGAATTACCTTCCCGCTGTTATCAATAAACAAAGATTTTTTATCGAGATTAACTAATGCCAATCCCTCTGCAAACCCGGTTGCAAAGTCATATTTAATAGAAATTATAATTTTCCCGGTTGGATCTATATAGCCATATTTTTCTTCTGATTTAATTATTGCCAAACCATCGTTAAATGCCATCGTTGCTTGATATTGGGGCGGAATAATTTCTTTGCCTGTTTTATCAATATACCCCCATAAACTACCCATTTGAATAGTAGCATATCCTTCTGAAAAATCACCGGCATAGTCATATTTAGCAGGAATAATCACTGAGCCTGTTTTGTCTATGAAACCATATTTCCCATTTTGTTTGAACCGGGCTAATCCATTCGAAAAAATATCAACCAAATCATACTGGGGCGATATGATCATCTTGCCTGTTTTATCAATACATCCCCATTTATTATTTATTTCTACCGCAGCCAATCCTTCCGAAAACCTGCCGGCATTATCATACTTAAATGATACTGTTTCAGATTGGTCAACGCTCTGCAAACCTCCATTATTCGTGCCATTTCCCAGTGATTTTATTTTCGCTTCAATGAGTTTTTTCAAGGCACTTCCGGTTTTGCTGTTATAGGAATAACTGAAAACTATCAGCATGTTGCCATAAAAAATTAATTCATCAGGATTATCAGCCGATGATTTATCGTTACCCGACCAAAGAAAACCTTTCATAAATGATTTTGCATCTTCAGCTTTCGTATCAAATACAAAATAATAAATAGTTCCTGTTTCACCATTCATTTCAATAGTCTGAAACTCTTTTTCCAATAACTTTCCTATTCCCAACAACGAGTTGTTTTGATACACTTCTGCTTTTTCGTATAAATCCAGAGATCCCGTTCCGCTTGTGGGATAATTCAAAAAGCTGTGTTTCTCATTTAAATCGGATTCTTTAAGCTTAACAGAATTAATCATTCCTTTTTGAGCCATTAGCACATTGCATAACATTAGTATTACTGCAAAAAATAAAAGTGTTTTTTTCATCGTGTTCTTTTTTATAGTTCTTAAAATGTTCTTTGTACACTCACAGAAATCGTGACAAACATATGTCTGCATTATCTCTACTTACTAAATCCATATTAAGGGTAGGTTATCGATGATTGTAATTCTATGCTTTTTGTAATATGTTACACTCTTTAATTTTATCGTTATCCAGCTTGTAGTTTAGTTTATAAAACTTGTAAACAAGGTTATAGTGAGCTCTTGAAAAATATAAAAATACAAATAAACTTTATATTGCAGCTAAATGTCTGATTAATTTTCAGTTACACCGGCAAGTGCACCACCTTCTTCGTTTCAAAGAATTCCTCTTCGAACCAGTCGGACAGGCTTTTTACAAAAACATATTTTTTAAAGGGTTTTGTTTCTTCCTGCAAGTCGCCGCCTTTTAAATATATAATTCCATTAGGCAGAGAGTTGATTTGTTTTTGGGCAATATTTTTACAAACCCAGGGTACAAATTCGGGTAGGCGGGTAACAGCGCGACTCACCACAAAATCGTATTTTTCGGTAAGTTCCTCGGCACGTATTTGCTGTGCAGTAACGTTTTGCAAACCAAGTGACTCAATTACATTGTTTACCACTTTTCTTTCCAATCGAATCGACCAGGTGAAACTGTGTTTGCGGGAAATAAATTGCCAGCGGAATACCGGGAAAACCACCGCCGGTGCCAACATCCAGAATTTTTGTTCCTGAAGTAAAACTAATAAGCTTTGCAATGGCCAGCGAATGTAAAACATGGTGTTCGTAAAAATCAGGAAAATCTTTACGCGAGATTACGTTAATCTGCGCATTCCAATCAGCGTAAAGTGGTTGTAACTGTTCAAATTGGGTGCGCTGTGTTTCGTTGAGTTTTGGGAAATATTTGGTAATGATATTCATTCTGCCGTTTTAGTGATGTTCGTTCATTTCGGTACTTTCAATCAGTTTAAACAACATCTGGCGCGCCCTGAATAACTGGGCTTTTACCGTACCGAGCGGCAAATCTAATTCTTTGGCTATTTCTTCGTAAGAATATTCGCGGAAATACCGCAACTCAACCAGGTTTTGATAATGAGGTTTTAACCTGCGTACTACCTTGTGAAGTAATATTGCTTTTTGTTTCCTGATTAACCGCTCTTCGGGATTTAAATCCTTTGATTTTATTTTTGCAGTTTCACTATATTCAGATTGTTCTGTCTCGCTTTCAAGCGAGATTGTAATTCCCTTTTTTTTGCGCAAAAAATCGATGCAATTGTTGGAAGCAATTTTAAAGAGCCATGTGCTAAAAGCATAGGTTGGAGAATACTGGTGAAGGTTTTTAAATGCTTTTCCAAAAGCTTCGAGCGTTAAATCCTCTGCATCGCTGCGGTTATTCAGCATTTTGAGGAGCATAAAATAGATGGTGTCTTTGTAACGGTTTAATAATCGGGCAAAGGCTTTTTCGTCACCTTTTAAGGCTTTCTGAACCAGTTCGTAATCCTGAAGCGCTTTTTCCGACAAATTTAAACTTTCACTTTCCATTTCTGTTTTTGACGACGATTGTTAAAATACCACCGATAAAATAATTTGATGTATGGAATTATCAAATCGTAGATTAACGAAGATATGAAAATTTTGCGTTCTTTCAAACGATTTTGTGTAATTTTTATGATAAACAAACGGGCAATAAACATGATTAGCAGTAATGCTGCAATAATTGGCCAAAGATCAAATAATAAGATTAATACCGCAGCAATAGCCGGAGGAAATAGTAATTTGGTGAATTCGTCGAACGCCAAAGCCGCTTTTTTTCGGGCTGACAGGTGTTTTTCAATCCGCAAACTTTTTTTCAGAATATCGAGATAATCATTCCAAATCAGGTCTTCGGTTTTTTTAATGGCAGTATCGCTTTGAAAAAGAATTGTAGTTGTTTTTTTCCGGATAAAGAAATTAATTAACAATTCCAGATTTGCGTACGGTTCAGTAATTTTAAGTCCGTGACCTCCAATTTCAAAATATTTTTTCTTTTGAAACGCTACATTTTCTTCTGAATAAATAAACGGGTAATTATTCAGAATATATCCGACACTTTTTGTAAACGACAGGTAGCTTTCGATACGGTAAATCCGGTTAATAAAACCTCCTTTATTTTGCGCACTGCAATAACTTATTACAACAGTTTTATTGTTGTCCAAAGCATTCGAAATCCCCGATATCCATTCAGAAGTTGCGTTTTCGTAAGAAATTGGTACTGTCAGAATCCATTCATAACCGGCAGCTTTTAATGCAAGGTTTTGTGCCATTTTAGTCGAAAATCGGGTTTCCTGATGAAGTGTGGAAACTTTCAGCCTGTCGCTTCTCCCTCGTAACATTCCCAGCACCTGAAATGAATTGTCCTGCGAAAAATCGTCAACTACAATTACTTCAAAATCCGCATCGTTTATCGATAAAACCGGCACCAGGTTATTTTTCAACCGTGTTTCTTCGTTGCGCACAGTATATATCAGCGAAAGCGGGGCAGGAGTTACCTGTTTTACTTTTTTCTGAAATAAAATCCGCCCGGTAAAAAGGAAAAGATACAACATGCGAATAATAAAAAGCACTATAAAAATCAAAGCTAAAACGAGGTAGAAGGCATGCAAATTTGCAAGTGTATTGTATAAAGTTTGAATCATCAGGACAGTAAAAAATAATATTGTTTTTAACGCTCCAAAAATGGTGACATTATATTCAATTTATGGTCAAATTTTGTTAATTTTTTGAACGCTTCAATTACAATTTATTAACAGGTTCGTCCGGTTTTTCCTCCCGTTCTTTTCAAGTTTAATAGTTATATTTGCGCACTTTAAAAAAACGGTTGATGAATTTTGAATTATTATCGGTTTCAAACCATTCGGGGGCGAGGGCAGGTGTTTTGACAACTGACCACGGAAAAATTGAAACACCCATATTTATGCCTGTCGGAACGGCAGGTACCGTAAAAGGTATTCATACCCGCGATTTAAAAGATGATATTCAGGCACAGATTATACTTGGGAATACGTATCATTTATACCTCCGTCCCGGAATTGATGTTATTGAAAAAGCAGGTGGGTTGCATAAATTTAACGGGTGGGACAAACCTCTTTTAACCGACAGTGGCGGCTTCCAGGTGTTTTCGCTTGGCGATATCAGAAAACTGAGCGAAGCCGGGGCAAAGTTTCAATCGCACATCGATGGCTCTTACCATCAGTTTACACCCGAAGGTGTTATCGACATTCAACGTTCAATAGGTGCCGATATTATTATGGCTTTTGATGAATGTACTCCCGGTGATGCCGATTATAATTATGCAAAAAAATCGATGGAATTAACCCATCGCTGGCTCGACCGCTGTTTTGAACAGTTCAATAAAACCGAACCAAAATACGGTTACCAGCAAAGTCTTTTCCCCATTGTTCAGGGCAGTACTTTTGCCGATTTGCGTAAACTTGCAGTTGCTCAGGTTAAAACAATAGATGCTGATGGTTATGCCATTGGCGGACTTTCGGTGGGTGAAAAGGAGGAAGTAATGTATGAAATGACAGAAGTTGTAACTGCTGATTTGCCCGTTAATAAACCCCGGTATTTGATGGGAGTGGGAACACCTGAAAATATACTCGAATCGATTGACCGTGGAGTGGATATGTTCGATTGTGTTATGCCGTCGCGAAACGGACGGAATGGGATGTTGTTTACAAGCGAAGGGAAAATAAATATCAGGAACAAAAAGTGGGAAAACGATCATTCTCCCATCGACGAAACAGGAATGTCGTTTGTTGACAGCTATTCCAAAGCGTATCTCCGTCACCTGGTAATTTCCAACGAAATGTTAGGCGCTCAGATTGCAACCCAGCATAACCTCGCATTTTATCTATGGCTGGTTAAAACTGCCCGTCAGAAAATTATTGATGGCAGTTTTTCAACCTGGAAAAACGAAATGGTAATTAAGTTAAAACAACGATTGTAATCACCCCGATGAAGTTTTATAAAACCATAGATTTTTATATCACCAAAAAATTTCTTGGCACCTTTTTTTATGCCATTGCACTTATTTTAAGTATTGTGGTTGTTTTTGATGTATCGGAGAATTTAGATGAGTTTCTTTCGAAAGAGGTAACGGTAAAGGAGATTGTTTTTGATTACTACCTCAATTTTATACCCTATTTTGCCAATCTTTTCAGCCCGCTTTTTACATTTATTGCTGTAATTTATTTTACTTCGAAAATGGCTTACAACTCCGAGATTATTGCCATTTTAAGCAGCGGTGTTTCGTATGCCAGATTGATGCGTCCGTATATGTTTTCGGCACTGATTCTAGCCATTTTCAGTTATTACCTGGGCAATTATGTAATTCCTCCTGCCACAAAAGTCATGAACGACTTCAGGCTCAAAAATATTGAAAATACAAGAATTGGGGTTGAAAGGGATATTCACAGGCAGATAGAACCCGGCGTTTTTATTTACATGCGCAACTACACCCCAAACGATGTTGGCAACAACTTTACCCTCGAACGTTTTGACGGGGCGAATCTGGTTGAAAAACTTACAGCAGACAATATTCGCTGGGATGCTGAAACCGGAAAATGGGTGATAAACAATTACTGGAAACGAACAATTTTCGATAATTACGAATTGCTTGAATCAGGCTACCGGATTGATACCACTTTGAATATGAAGCCTGAGGAATTCAGATTTAAGAAAAATGAAATGGAAACCTTTATAACACCTGAACTAATCAGCGAAATAAAATTAATGAAAACAAGGGGAGTAAATACCCTTGAGTGGGAAATTGAAAAACACAAAAGGATGGCAACCCCTTTTTCGACCTTTATTTTAACTTTAATTGGTGCCAGTCTGGCTTCGCGAAAAATAAAAGGGGGACTTGGTTTTCACCTTGGATTGGGTTTGGCGCTTAGTTTTTCGTATATTCTTTTTATGCAGATTTCAACCGTTTTTGCAATCAGCGGTTCGGCTCCGGTGTTTATCGCCATGTGGATTCCGAATATTTTATACAGTGTTATTGCTCTTTTTGTGTCGCGCTGGGCAGCGAAATAGCACAGTTACTTTACCTTTTTTTTCAAAACAGCATTGATTTGTTCGTGAATTATTTCTGAATAATTGCGGACAAACCTTTTATTATCAACACCCAACACCCACTGAATTCCATGTTCTTCATCGGCTATAAAAATTTCGCTCATTTGATTTACATCTGCTTTTTTGATTTCGTCCGACTCACAAACTTTCAAATCTGCTTTTGGTGCAATCATCAGAATATGCTTTCTTAAAGTATCATTGTAACAGCCGGTTTCAATTGCGGGAGTTAAAAGTGTTTTGCCTTTTATCAAAAAAATATTGGCAGCAATGCAATCACAAATGTTCTCTTTTTCATTTAAAAAAATTGAATTATTAAATGCTGTTCCGCTGATTCCGACTTCTGCAAATTTCCATTGCGGGGCATTAAAGAAAGCAAATTGATTTATCGGATTGCCACTGTATTTTGTTAAATCAGAGAAGTTAATTCTCAATCCCTGTTTCGAAACCGGGAAATCGAAGTCGGGAAAGCCAGTGCTTGAAATAATCAAATTTGTTTCTGTTTTTCCGGTAAAAACATGGAAGACAATGATTCCCGAACGAAAAAACCTGTTTTTATTCAACATGCGCTTTGTGAGGCGGAACAACTCCTGTTCGTCGCTTAACAATTCGGGAATCATTACATTGAGCATGGTTAAAACATGTTTTAATTTTTCAAGGTTTTCCTGAAACAGGGGAATTCCGCCAAAACCAAACCAAATTTTTTGAGTAATTATAAACGGTTCATTCCAAAAATAAGGAGTAAAACCAGTCTCTTGTTTTTTAACTATTTCGCCGTTTAGTACAATGAAATCCATTCAATTCAAACTATTTTTCAGAAATTATAAAATTCCAAAAATACAGTAAAATAATTATCTAAGTTTTCAAAACAAAAATCTAAAGTAATTATAAGCTTACACTATTTTGTTCTATAAATAGCAATTCCATCAAAAAATACCTGTTGCTCAAAAAAACATTCATTACAAATGCGAAACAGCCCACCACTCGTTGCAT
>Ga0247841_10011349_pt1 | contig 11867 bp, 5 predicted proteins | sample LaCruzMarch2015__2_FD_192410 | JGI IMG/M metagenome (GOLD analysis project Ga0247841, IMG submission 192410) | Freshwater microbial communities from meromictic Lake La Cruz, Castile-La Mancha, Spain - LaCruzMarch2015_18m | ecosystem: Environmental > Aquatic > Freshwater > Lake | place: Spain...
AGGTCGATTAGCGGGGCAACAAGATTCCCTGTAATGCTGAGTCCCGATGCGGTGGGATAGATAGACACGGAGGTGTAATTCGAGGCTCCTCCGCTGCCATTCAGCACCGCAGAGGCGGTTTCGGTGATGCTGGCATTGATGGTCACCGTCAGGGTTCCCTGATGTGTTCCGGCATTGATGGCGTCGAAGGCGGCTTTCAGGGTGGTGTAATCACCCGAAGCGGTGCCCTGAGACGCTGAAACATGCACAATTCCTGGCGTAGAGAGGCTTGTTGATGGTCCGTAGGATGTTTCTGTATTTGCTCCGTTTCTTGCTTTTACTTCAAATGTGTATAGTGTTCCTGAACTGAGCCCCGTAACCGTTTTGGGACTGCCCCAGGTTGCCGTGGTTTGCCAAACGGCGCTTGCGCCTAACGTTCCATTTGCCTGGACAAATTGATTTGTGGTTGTCTCATGGATGGCAAATTCGGTAGAAGCCGGATTCCCATTCCCATTTACTGCAACATCAAGAGTGCTGCTAGTCGGGTTGTTCACGGTGGGCGCCGCCGGTACATCGGCCAGGGTCCAGAAATCCACCCTGCTGCCATAAACGGTTCCATCACCAACATTGGTTGCATGAGCCCGTGCGTTGTAACGGGTATTAACCGTTAATCCGGTAAATGAAGCGGTAAAAGGACCGGTACCAAAGTTGCCGCCTTCACTTACATTGGTAACACCATCACCACCGATTACCTTATCCGTGTCGGTGTAAGGATACCAGATCACTCCACGGTTGGTTGCATTTCCGCTTCCGATACTGGTGATATTGCCATTACCGGTTGCCGTGGTCGTGGTGATACTGCTGGTTGCCGGGGTTGTAACCGCCAATGTGCTGGTCAATCCATCATAACTGCCATAATAAACTTTTCCTGTGGCAGTGGTCGGAATAAACGGAACGTAAAATTCGCTGTGGGTATTATTTGTTTTAATAGGTTGTAAGCTTGAACTGGCAACATGGCCTATGATGCTGTTACTGGAGTTGATTGCGCCGGTGATTCCGGTTGTGCCGTTTCCCCAGGTTGCTGCTCCGGCATTCGAAGTGGCTCCATTATCCCAAGTGCTGGATCTCACTACATAATTGCCGTTATTTAATGCAGTTACCCCTCCATTGCCAATTCCATCGCTGGCAGTTGATCCAACCAGTGAATTACCAGCGCTGATTGCCCCACTTACCCCTGTAGTGCCACTTCCCCAGGCTACTGCTCCTGCGCCAATCACGGTTCCATTATCCCATTGATAAGATCCCGTTACATAATTGCCATTCGATAATTCGGTTATTCCATTAACTCCTACCTGGTCGCTGGCAGTTGAACCAACCAGTGAATTACCACTTCCGACTGCACCGGTAACACCTGTTGTGCCGTTTCCAAAGGTGACAGCTCCTGCGTCACTCGCAGTTCCATTATCCCAACCACTGGATGCCACCACATAATTGCCATTGCTTAACGCGGCGAAGTTCATGCCACCACCTAAAACGGGTCCGGTGCCAACCTGGTCATTTGCTGTTGATCCTACCAGTGAATTGGCGATGCTGATTTCACCGCTTCGTCCGGTTGTGCCATCGCACCAGGTTACGGCTCCGGCATTCGCTATTCCACCATTGTCCCATGTACTATTTCGCACCACATAATGTCCATTGGTCAGGGGTGAAATTCTACAATCTGATATATCATTCGCATGAGTCCCATACAGGCTGTTGGCAGTGGTTACCGGTCCGGTTGTTCCGGTTGTGCCATTGCACCAGGTTACCGCTCCGGCATCCACTGTTGATCCATTATCCCATTTACTACTTGCAACTACATAATTTCCATTGCTTAAGGCGGTTACGTCATTATATCCTATTCTGTCATTCAGGGTGGTCCCATACAGGCTGTTGGTAGTGGTCACGGGTCCGGTTGTTCCGCTTGTCCCATTACACCAGGTTATTGCTCCTGCTTGCACTGTTGATCCATTGGCCCAACGCTCACTTCTTACTACATAGTTACCATTGCTTAATGCTGTTGTCCTGCCTACTTCATCATCAGCGTTGGTACCATGAAGACTGTTTGCCGCAGTGACGAATCCAACCCGGCCAGTGGTACCATCGCACCAGGTTGCTGCCCCAACATCTTCAGTTGCTCCATTATCCCAGCCATAAGATGCTACAACATAATTCCCATTGTTTAATACGATCACACCATTACTCCCGATCTGATCAACATCCGTAGAGCCAACCAGACTGTTGACGCTGCTGATCAAGCCGCTCACCCCCGAGGTACCACTCCCCCATGTTACAGCTCCCCTGTTCCAACCCGTGCCATCATTCCATGATGATGAATTCACTACATAATTTCCATTGCTCAATTCCTGTACGTTACTTTCGTATCTCCCAAGTAGACAATCTTCTTTGTTTGTAACAAGGCTGTTACTGCTGCTTACAGCGCCTATCGGGTTTGCAGTTGTTCCGCTGCACCATGTTACAGCGCCGCAATCTTCAGTAGCTCCATTATTCCAATACGGAGCTACAACAAGATAATTTCCGTTGCTTAGCACTTTAATCCGGGAACTAGAAAAGTCGTTATAATAACTGCCCAACAGTGAATTGGCGCTGGTCACTTCGCCGGTTGTTCCGGTTGTGCCATTGCACCAGGTTGCTGCACCTACCGTAGTAGTATATGCTTCACCAGATCGCCATGAAATAGATAGTACCACATAATGGCCGTTGCTTAAGGCGGTTGCTCCGGGATAAGAACCAACAAAGCACCCTGTTCTTGGCCCTGTGAGTGAATTAGCGCTGGTTACTGGCCCATTTATGCCTGTAGTCCCATTGCACCAGGTCACGGCCCCTGCATTGATGGCAGCTCCATTATCCCACCAATCACTATTAACAACGAAATTTCCGTTTGTCAAAGCGGTTACGCCGGAACGGCCAACCTGGTCTTCGGCGGTTGTGCCATAAAGGGTGGAAATCAATGCGTGTGTAGCGCCGTTAAAGAGATAAGCGGCGCCGCAATTCGTTACGCCATTGATATCTGCTAAATGAGAAGTAATTACCACATTCCCGTTTGTCAGAACAACCACATACTTGCCGAATTGGTTGTCGACTGATGGATTCGGGTCGGCGAACTCGTTATAAGCATGTACAGCGGTTAATTGTAAAAAAATGGCGGCAATCAACAGGACGATTTTTTTCATGGTGTAAATGTATTTGGTTGGTATTCGGGGTTTTTCTATTTCTGGGTTTGACAGTCTTCGATTTCTCCTATTTGACATTGCCCGCAAAACTACGGTGGTATAAGTTTAAAATAATTAAAAGGAGGTTAGCAAAAGGTTAACAAACGTTGAGATTTTTATCAGGCAATAGGCAGTTTGCAGTGAGAAGTTTCAGGTTTCAGGTTGTTCATTTTATCAAATCAACGAGATGGTTGAATGATGAGACATTGTACTGATTCATGGCGGCGATCACGGCATTCTTCCACCTGCAGATGGCCGCGGAGGCTCCTGCGTCCGGCATGTCGAGCAGGTCTTTGATATCGGAGATTTGATGGATGGAGATGTGCCGGAGCCGGCCGTAATGCTCGCGGAGCCAGGAGAGCTCTTCTTCAGTGAACTCAGGCAACTCTTGTAAATCGCAGATCATGGCAGGTTTTGTCTGATGGGCCGGTTGAATGACATCAACCGATGCCAGCGGCAGGGTGAACCAGATCTCGCTTCCTTTTCCCTGCTCTGAAATCGCCCCGGTTGTTCCGCCATGTTTTTCAACGGCCATTTTACAAAAAGCCAGGCCAAGTCCATAGCGCCGGGCAGCGCCCTGGCCCGCGTTGTCTCCGCGGGTGTATTTTTCGAAGATAAAAGGCAGCAAACCGGGTGCAATTCCGTCTCCCCGGTCTTTCACCGTAGTCTTAATGAATCCATCAAGCATCTCTGCAGTAACATCAATCGAACTGCCGGCCGGGGTGTGTCGGATGGCATTGTCAAGGAGGTTCACGAGTATCCGTTCGGAGATGTCCGCATCTGCCGCCAAAGTATAGTTTTTCTCATGGTTGTATGAAAGCGTTATATTCCGTGATGCAGATTGTATTTTTATACGCCGGAATACATTCATCAACAATGTATTATAGGAAACAGCCTGGATATTCAACGTGATGCTTCCGTTCTCAAATCCGATAATACCGAGCATATTGTCCACCCCGTTCAGCATGTGTCTGCCGGTAATCCTGATTCCTGACAACTGTTGTATCGGATCGATTTTGATTTCGGAATTCAACAGGGTGTTCAGCGTGTTTTTCAGATCATGGGCTAAAAAGATGATCATTACCTCTTTGAATGCTGAGAGGTCAGTAAGCTTTTTGTACAATTGCCCCAACTCCTCCGCCTTGGCATTGAATTCATGGTTCAGCCGGTCGAGCGCGATATCGGCCAGTTTGATCTTCTTCCGGTTCATGATGATGATGGATCCGGTTATACCCAGCAGGACCAGTGAAGCAACGGCGATCACGCTGATGATTTTTTCATTAACGGGCACTGTTGCTGCAAATGCTTCAATCGCTTCAAAAATCATAATTTGTAACTGAATCAGCGATCCTGCTGCAAATGAAAGAAGGATGAAAATCATTGTCTTCATGACGGTTTTCAGATTTCTTTTCTTATCCTTTCAGAGGCCTGCACTTCTTCATGAATACAGCACTTTGACAAGAGATAGGATGTTTTTGGCCCAACGAAGCATAAACAGCATGTTGGTGTTTCAAACAGGCTTCAATATTACAATAGAATTGTGGGGATCGGGGTAGGCACCGGTTAGCAAAAGGTTAACAACGGGGGGAATTTTAGGCAATGGGCAATAGGCAATAGGCATCAGGTATTGGTACGTGATGCGTCCTTTTTCCAGGGATGGTTCAGGCAGTTCCAGGAATAATTCTCAGAATTTCGACAGATAGCTGTGAAAGCTGTCTTCCTCAGTCATGCCCAGACGGGTACGTAAACGGCTCCTGCTCACCTTCAGGCTTTCGGGCGACTGGAACAGCATGGAGGCAATGTCTTTGGTGTTCATGTCAAGTTTCAGCAGGGTGCATAGCCGGAGTTCACCCTTCGTGAGGCTTGGATGTTTGAGCAACAGGTTTTTGGTAAAATCGCTGTGGATGTTTTGAAATGCCACCTCAAAGCTTTTCCAGCTGTCTTCCTTAACCTTCTGTTCGATCGATGCGATGATGTTGCTGACTATTTCCTTCGCTTCATGATTTTCTCTGCATATTTCAATCATAGGCTGAAACTGCCTGATCAGTTCCGAATGAAATTCATTGTTTTTAACATGGATCAGGGTTTTCTCCATCAGCTGACGATCCTTTTCCCTGATTTCCTGCATGTGGCATTGCGAGAGCTTCAATGCGGCGCTCACCCTGGCCGTGAGTTCGAGGGGGTCGACAGGGCTGCGGAGGTAGTCATGCGCTCCTGCTGCCAACGCTATTTCGAGGTTTTCGGCAGTCAGCATGATGGCTGTTACGATGATCACGGGAATGTGCCGGGTAGCCGCATCTGCTTTCAGTGACCTGATCAGGTCGATTCCGGTTTTTTCCGGCATCTCCCAGTCGCTGATGATCAGATCGAATGAATTCCATGAGCAAAGTTCCATCGCGATGTCAACCCGGATAGCCTGAAACAACCGGGTATTCGGAAAAGAGGCTTTGATGATCTCCGCGATCAGTTGTATGTTTTCCGGATGATCATCAACGATCAGTATCTTATCCATTGTTACTGGTTAAAAGTTCTTTTAAATGATTGAATGATAGTGAATCATACTGGTTTATAGAGGTGATTACTGTTTTTTTCCACTGACTGATACCCGCAGAGGGAGATTCATCCGGTTTACTCAGGAGGTCTTTTATATCTGAGATCTGATGGATGGAAAGATGCACGATCGGGCCATAATGTTCGCGGAGCCAAGCAAGTTCATCATCCGTGAGTTGCAATGGCTCTGGTTCGTCGGGCATTACGGGGGGCTGCTTATAAATTATTGTTTCCACTATAGCTTGGGAAGCCAGTGGCAAGGTGAACCAAAATTCACTTCCATTGCCTTGCTCCGAGATCACTCCGATCATTCCCCCATGGGTTTCAATGGCCATCTTGCAAAATGCGAGACCAAGACCATACGATCGCTGATCGCCATGGTTGGCGTGGCTTCCACGTGTGTATTTTTCAAAGATGAAAGGCAGCAGATCGGGAGGGATGCCCTCTCCATGATCTTTTACTGCAATTCTGAGGAATCCATCAGCCATTTCCGTTTTAACTGCAATTGTACTATCGTCCGGAGAATGCCGGACGGCATTGTCGAGCAGGTTCACCAATACCCTTTCGATAATATCATAGTCGGCCATTAACCGGTAATCATTATCCTGGTTGAAAGACAACGTGATGTTACAAGTTGCTGCTTGTGTTTGTACCTGACGGCAGGCATTCGCAACCGTTTCATTATATGAAAGCTCCCGGGTATTCAGTGACATTCTGTTGTTCTCAAATCCCGTGATGTCAAGCATGTTATGGACCATGTTCAGCATGCGTTTTCCGGCGCTCCTGATCCCCTGCAACTTCTGGTCGGGATCGCTTCTCAGATCGGCATTGATGATCACGTTCAGCGCGTTTTTCAGGTCATGCACCATGAAAGACTGCATTGAATCTTTAAACTTTGATAATTCGGTCAGCCGTTGATTGGTTTCTTTAAGTTTTTCAGCATTTTCTGATATTTCCTGATTCTTATCTTCCAGCAGTATGTTGGTTCTCCTGATTTTTTGACGATTTCTGATAATCATCAGGACAAAACCAATGAGTAAAACCGCAATAATTGCGGCTGAGATGATCATAATGCGCTGCAGGGAAATGGTCTTGTTCTGGATCTCATTTTTTTGGGCGAGCAGCAGGTTTTCCTGCTGGGTTTGTTCGGTATTGAATTTTACTTTCAAAGAATCCAAAGCAGTATTCAGTTCATTCTTATCTAAGGAATCCTTTAGTTGTACATATTTTTCATAATAAGTCACCGAACGGTCATAATTCTTCAATCCATTGTTGGCGGTTATCATGGCTTCATACGTGGAAAGCAAATATGACTGGGTTTTTGTTTCTACGAAAACGGGCAATGCTTTTTCCAGATATTTTATTGCATTGCGATAATCTTTCAACGAATTGTAATCATTTCCCAAATTGACAAACTGGATGGCTGGTTCAACCGGGTTGTTTAATGAATTGGCAATAGTCAGCGCCTTTTGATGAAAATCAATGGCCTTGGCATAATTCCCCAACGACTGATAAACATTACCGATATTTCCGTAAACAGCGTGCAGGAGTACCTTATTCTTAATTTTATCGGCAATAGCGACTACTTCAAGATACTTTTTCAGGGCCATTTCATTTTTCCCCTGGTTCTTATACAAGATGCCGACAGCATTCATGGCGATTCCTGCTTCCTGGTAGTTCCCGTTATCCAGTGAAAGCTGTTTTCCCTTTTCATACCATTTTTCGGCCGTTGCATACTCGGCCGTTTCGGAATATATGCGACCTATTTTAATATAAAGAGAAGGGAGGTTTTTGGTCGATCCTGCTTTTTCAAAACTACTTTTGGCTTCCAGTAAATATGACAATGAGGTCTTTAATTCACCCCTGTGGATGTGAATGGTTGCGATATTCTCGAGTGTCCGTCCGGTTCGTTCGTTATTGTTGGTCAGCTGAAAAACTGTTAAGGCTTTGTGGAACACGATCAGCGCGGAATCAAACTCCCCTCTCTTTTCGTAAATGATACCTGTGCCGTTACAGGCCATACCTATTTGCAATGAATCCTTATATTGCACAGCAGCAGCCAGTCCTTTTTTAAAACAAAACATTGCTGAGTCCAGTTTTGAAATCACTAAATAATTAATACCCAAATTGTTGTAGATTTTCCCATTTTCTTCCGGTATCTCGATTGAATCGGCAATGTGCAATGCCCTTTTCCCGTATTCAATACCCCTGGTTGGATTGGATGAATAGTAATATTTACTCAATTCAGCCAATGCTGTGATTTTTTCTTTCCCGGTACCCTGATCTGCTTTTTTAATCAATTGATCCAATTCCACATTTTGAGAATGAATAAGCGAAATGGATAGACTCATTATAATACTCAATAAAACGGGACTTATTCTCATATGTTCTGATTAGAAGTTTAAAAAATGTAAATGGGTAAATATATGGAAACAAGCATAAATTACAAGGGATAATTGAAAATAGGCGCTTTGATAATCTGAATGGGTAAATTTACTAAAACTATATTAACGACCAACATTTGATGATACAAAACCTTAGTTTATTAATAAAGAAGGAAGGAGTAAGGGATTTTAGATTCAATTTTTTGATTTTAGCAAATCTTCCAATCGTCAATATAATCGTAAATCTAAAATCGTCCAATCTAAAATTGAAGAACCTCATGGGGTCCATCATTAAAGGAAAGGCGCTGCGGTCAGGGCGTGGGGTAAATGACTGATGTGTTCCGATACCCGGCCTGATCAAGATACCAGTCGGGGTAAAGCGTTCCTGAAGACTGGGCCCAGTCGGCGAATTTCAGATAGCCCCTGGTGATCTGGATCCGCTCGATGGTGTATTGGTAGCTGCCCGCAATGTTGATGGCCCAGGGGAGGTTGGACTTCGTTTTATAATATTTTCCGGTAGCAGGGTCAGAATCATCCTGGCCAGTTTTGAAGATGCTTTGGTCGGCCAAACTGGTCGGCGGATAATCGGGAAGGTGAATTTCCCTTCCCCGCTCGCCATTGATGATGAGAAATGGGTTAAAATGAATAAGGTCAAGGTTTGAAGTGGTGTACTTATTGGGTACAAAGGCCATGGTAACCACGATGGTATCCGGTGTCACAAAGGGGTCGTCGGGGTTTACATTCACCCCGAAGCCCGTAGGGGAGGGCATGATTTTATTGACATTATCCATCACAATGACGATAACTTTCGACTGGTTGTTTTCTGTGCCATTGGCCTTGAGGTCGATATAATTCTCACGAAGATCATATCCGGTTACGGTAACATCATTATTGAGAATGGTGCTGCCGGGCAGTTCGAAACCAAAGCCGTTATTCAACCCGGCGCCTATGGCCCGGACGATAAAAGTGGCATACACCTCCGTTACCAGGTTTGTGCCACTGGTAATGGTTTTAAACTGGTAATCAAGAACAAGGTCATTGAAATCATAGTCACCCAGCCCCGGCCAAAGGTCTTCGAAAGCCAGACTGCCGTACCCGGCAGAGGGAAAGTAATTGTTGAATGCCCGGGCAGGATCCTGTGGGTAGGCATCCTGGCTGTCGGGAATGCCATCTCCATCCTGGTCTGGAGCGCTGGACTGCACCTGGTAGTTGGCCTGGATTTCGGTCTGGGTAAGTGCAGCGCCGAAAATTTTAATTTCATCCAATGAGCCTTTGAAAAATTTCTGTGCGCCATTGTCGGAACCAAAAGAGAGATCCCTGCTGTTGACAAACAATGTTCCTGTGACCGGTTTGCTGTTTTTCAGCTGGCCATTGACATATAATTTCAGGGATGACCCGTCGTAAGTCATGGCGATATGATACCAGGTATTTAATAGCGGGATGCCATCGCCCCATTCCAGTGACTGTCCTGTGGCATTGCTGAGCCTGATCCCTCCTTGCCATCCGTTCCATTTGTCCTGAGTCAGGCCATATCCGTCCCAATCCCCCTTCTGAACCAGTTTCGCCGTTTTATTCTCCTCTGTCTTCGCCCATGCCATGATGGTCAAAGCGGTTGTAAAGTTCAGGTTTGCTGCTTTCGGCACTTTAACATAACTGCTGGTGCCATTGAATTGGAGGCAACTTTCTGATATTCCCTGTCCCCAGGTCGCTCCCAGGATGGTTCCGTTATTCCCGTCGGCCACATCCGTGGCGATAGAACCGCTGTTTTCATTGAGCGGCCAGTCGGAAACCAGGTTTGAACCGGTACCCGGATCGGGAGTCCCGGTATGAATGGCCGTGACCTCCTCGGGGGTGAGCGCTTTTGAATAAAGCAGGACTTCATCCATTATTCCCGGAAAATGGTTCAGGGTGGACTGGGTTCCGATATAGAGATCACTGGTGGAGGTTTGAAGGTTTCCGGTTGCGGCGGCAGTTTTTTTCAAAACGCCGTCAATATAGATTTTCATCTCAGCACCATCGTAGGTGGCCACTGCGTTATGCCAGTCGGTATCCAGAATCCTGTCGCCGTAATCCATCACCACGGAGGTAAAAGCAGGGATATAGATCGAAAATGAGACCCTGCCCTGGGGGTCAAGGCGAAGCATGTATTTTACCCGGTTGAAAAGAAAAGCGCCGTTGTCGCCCACCTGGTTCATTTTGAACCAGCAGGAGAGGCTGATTTTATTCGTAGTATTGTTGATCGTGGCACTGTTGGGAACCTGAATATGTCCGCCCAGTCCATCAAAATCAAGGGCTGAATGGCTGATACCGGGAACCCATGAAGCTCCTGAAACGACCCCGTTGTTGATCCCCATGGCATCGGCCGCCAAGGTTCCTGTATTTTCATCAAAATGCCAGACGGAGGTCAGTCCCTCCTGAGGGATGACGGTGGAATTGCTGAAAAGGGCAGATCTGATCGGCATCAGGGAAACAAAAACAGTGCTGCCGGTAATGGCAACGAGTTTTCCGTTGACCAGGACATTTTTTACATATGAAGGCAGGCTGAGGGTGATCTCATAGTTTTCAAGTAACCGGTTGAAAAATCCTGAATGATAGCAAATGGTTCCCTCTTCCGACGAAATGTCGATCATGGTAGCATTGTCATAGCCGATGATAAAGGTAATATCCCGGGTTGTTTTCCAGTCAAATGCCGGAGAGATGATCAGATTCTCCATCTTGCCGGAGTTTTGATTTCCCGGGTCGCTGGTTTCAAATTTCTTGCAGGCCGCTATTCCTGTCATCAAAATGACAACTAGAAACACCCTGACCAGAATTTTCATTTTATCGATATTTTCATCAAAGATAACAATTGGGTTCAAGCGAATAAAGTACCAATTCGCATTTGTACCTCCTTTTCTTGTATATGTGGAGATTTACGCCAATTTGAATGCAGGGATGGAGCGGAGAGATCAAATAAATATTATTTTTGACAACCCAATGACAAAAATCCTGATGCATGAAAAAAAGCCTTGCACTTCTATTTCTAGGTTGTGTTTTAACAACCCTCGTATATTCGCAGGAAATTGCCCAATGGCGGGGTCCAAACCGTGATGGCATCTATCCTGAAACCGGTTTGCTGAAATCCTGGCCCGAAACCGGTCCGACCCTCCTTTGGCATTTTGATGAACTTGGAGAGGGCTATTCATCGGTATCTGTGACGAATGACCGGATTTTTGCCACCGGGGTGTTGAATGGCATAGGGTATATATTTTCTCTCGATCTGAGCGGGAAACTGTTATGGAAGGTTCCTTACGGAGAGGAGTGGACAGATAACTATCCCGGTGTCCGAAGCTCTCCGCTCATTTATGACGGCAAGATCTATATGCTCAGCGGATATGGCAAACTGGTTTGCCGCAAAGCAGACAAAGGGGAGCTTGTTTGGACCGTTGATGCTTTGAAAGATTTCGACGGACCAAATATCCGATGGGGCCTCACCGAAAACCTGCTTGCCGATGGGAACAAGGTGTTCTGCACGGTGGGAGGGGCCGAAAACAATATTGTCGCCTTTGACCGGAAGAACGGAAAGGTGATCTGGCGGTGCAAAGCGAAGGGCGAGACAAGCGCCTATTGTTCGCCTGCACTGATTACACTTCCTTCCCGCAAGCTGTTTGTGACGCATACCGCCAGTTCGATCATCGGGATT
>Ga0247841_10011350_pt1 | contig 11864 bp, 12 predicted proteins | sample LaCruzMarch2015__2_FD_192410 | JGI IMG/M metagenome (GOLD analysis project Ga0247841, IMG submission 192410) | Freshwater microbial communities from meromictic Lake La Cruz, Castile-La Mancha, Spain - LaCruzMarch2015_18m | ecosystem: Environmental > Aquatic > Freshwater > Lake | place: Spain...
TGATCCCTCCACCTGCCAGCGACTGGCTATACACAACCTGCTTGACCGGGAGCTTAACCACGTAGGTATCAGCAATCCTGTCGTGCAGACCCTGTTTACGGCTGTCAAAGGCGATAATAATGAAGCCGATACCCAGCATAGCCGTACACAGCAGGCTGCCCAGGAAACGGATGAAGGCAGTCCGCAGATCGAGCGGCGAACTGTCCGTACGTATTATCTTGATACTCATAGCTGCTTTGCCGACAGTCTGCCCGGCCGTTGCCCAGCAGACCACAAAATAAACCGTGCTACCAGCCAGGAAGATCAACAGCACGACCGCCATCAACCAGACGATGCCGGCAGAAACGGGCGCCCCCCTGGCGATACTACCAAATGTATCAATCAGTTTGTTGACACCGGGGAATATCCAGAAAAATGATTGGGATATAACGCAATACAATATATATAAACCTGCTACTAATAATAATAAATCGACCAGCGACGCGGCTAACCTGAGCCAAAACCCGGCGTACTCCAGCGCATACTCCTCAGGTTTCTCTTTCACCGTTGACTCCTTAGCGGCACACCGGCTGTATCTGCCGGAACCGCAAAACGCCGCTTTGGGACCGGCACTACATCCGGCGGAAGCCGCTCAAAACGCAGAGGCCAGGGAGAGGCGCCTACTTTTCTTTGCCTTTACCTTTAGTGAGGGTTTTATACATCTCCTCGTATTCCCTCAGGCTCTGCTTCAAACGCTCAACCAGGAGCTCCGCCTGCCTGAGTTTGCCACGGGTCTCCTCGACCTGGGAAGTGATGCTGAACAGCAGCTCGTTACGCCTGTTGGCGGCATCAACTTCAAAGTTGGTGAAGTCTTCCGGCCCCTGTTGCTGAGGGGCATTTGCCAGTTGATTGTAGACATCACCCTGTCCCGCCCCGGGATCTTTTTTCGCCTGTCCGTATCTATCTTGTGGTCTCATGTCCGAAACCTCTCTTTTGAGTTAAATTTATCACATCCGCAGGCTAAATGGCAACAAGTACCGTTTCATCCCTTTTGTATTGAGGCCAGCACATTGCTCAAATCAGCCGGCAATGCACAGTTAAACGACCGGATTTGCCCGCTTCCCGGAAGAGCTATCTCCAGGAAATGAGCATGCAGGAATTGACGGCTTAGAAGCGCAGATTTAACGCCGTAGACCCTGTCACCGACAACGGGGTAACCAATAGCCGCGAAATGTACCCGTATCTGGTGAGTCCTGCCGGTCTGAATGCGCGCCTCCAACAGTGAATATCCTTGCATATATTGCTGTACCCTGTAATCAGTTACGGCCTGCCGTCCCCTGGAGACAATCGCCATGCGCTTGCGGTCAGCAGGGTTCCTGCCGATGGGGGCAGCAATGGCGCCCCGCTCAGGCACGATTTTACCTTTGACCAGCACAGTGTACTTTTTTATTACCGAGCGGGATTTGAACTGCTCCACCAGGTCAAGCCGTGCCTTCTCGTTCCGGGCGACGGCCATCAGTCCCGAGGTATCTTTGTCCAGCCTGTGTACTATCCCCGGCCGCAAGGAATTACCGAAGGTTGACAGGTCGGGAAAACGCCTGAGCATGGCGTTAACCAGCGTATGGCCGGGATGGCCGGGCGCCGGGTATACGGTCAGCCCTGCCGGCTTATTGATCACCGCCATGTTAATATCTTCGTATATAACTTCAAAAGGGATATCTTCCGCGGCAAGCTGTACAGGTTCAGTGGCAGGGATGATGATGTCGATCCGGTCACCGCACTTGAGTTTAGCGGACGGGCGAACAGCCTGTCCGTTTACCCGGACACAACCTTCTTCGATAAGTTTCTGCAGGTATGAGCGCGTCAGGCCAAGGGAGGATGCTGCCAGGTATTTATCCAGCCGGACACCATCGGATTCAACTTCCAGTGTCTTTTTTTCCGGCTTCCGGTCCTGGTTCATGCTTTTTCCCAAACGCGCTCAGTGCAACCACTGCCAGCAGTATAGCGCCCGTCGTGATGGCAGAATCGGCTACGTTGAAGGCCGGCCAGTAGAAGTTGTCCCCAAGCCTCACATAGATAAAGTCGGTCACATGCCCCAGCCTCAACCGGTCAATTAAATTGCCCAGGGCGCCGGCAAAAATAAGGCTCAGGGCTATGCCACCAGCCAGGCCAAGCTGATTAAGGTAGCGGAAAAACAGCAGCACTACCACCAAACCGGCCACAGCTACGATACTCAACAAAAATGCCTGGCCGGTAAACAAGCCGAAGGCCGACCCGGTATTCTGCACATGTACAATAGTCAGTTGCCCCATCGCAGGCAACGAACCGCCCAACAATATATTGTCACGGATCCACTGCTTGCTAAACTGGTCCAATGCGACAATAATGGCCACAATCACCAGGAAAATCAGGATATGCCAGCGGTTCCCCACTGCATACAGCGCTTTCATCACAGTAATGCACAACCTGCACGCTTCATCGCCAATACTCCACTATCATAAATGTTCAACATATTTCAGCGGCTAATTCTAACCCAGGGACAATTACATGACAAGCTGGTCGAGCATGGAGCGCACCTGCCTGATAGTGTCAACTGATTGTCCCCTCCAGTGGTTATTGGCAAAAATAAAGGTGTTCTCCGCTTCCCCGGCTATTTTGGCAATCCCGGGCAGCCACTCGGCCAATTCATCGCTCGGGTAGGTGTAGTCATAGCGTTCCCAGGCCTGTTCATGCTTCCACCATTTGGCAGTGTTGCGTCCGTGAAAGCGGATGTATCCATTTTGCCCGGCCACCTCAGCCACGGGCGGCAGCAACCCGGGAAGCTGCGGTTCATCCACACAGCAAAACCCTATATTGTTTTTCCTCATCCACTCAAGCGTACCGGGATTTAACCAGGCCGCGTTACGAAACTCGATAACCAGCGGTAACTCAGCTATCCAATCCCTCAACCTCTCCAAATAGGCGCGGTTGCTGTCTATATAATTGAAGCTGTAAGGAAACTGCGCCAGGATGCATCCCAGCTTCTTAGCCTCTATCAGTGGCTGCAATATCCGGATAAACGATTTACACGCATCTTCAGCGCTTTCACGATTATGGGTTATCTCCCGGTTGGCCTTCACGGAAAAAAGAAATCCCCCGCCGGTTTTCCTGGCGAGGGATTCCATTGCAGATGTGCTGAGTAAAGTGTAATAGGTCGAATTTAATTCAAGCGCGTTGAATTCCTGCGCATAGTAGCTCAGCCAGTTCTTGCGCGGCAGGCCGGCCGGGTAATAAATACCTATCCAGTCATCGTAACTGAAGCCACTCGTACCGCAGTAAAACACATCACCCGATCAGCAGGATAATCTGCACCTCTTAGCGGTCGATCAGGGCGAGAACACCCCAGACGATCAGGAAAATGCCGACAATCCAGGTGACTAAGCCCGGCTGCCAAAGAACGAGGATGCCGGCGACGATCGCGAGTACAGCCTTGGCCGTATTGCTCATTGAGAAACTCTTGTTTGCCATGAAAAGAAACCCTCCTTTATATAATGTACAGACAATAATATTGATTTGAATTAGCGGTGTCAAGCCACAATAAAGGCGGCGGGCTGAAAGCCCGCCGCCTTATCAGCCAGCTTATTAGCCTATTTATACTTCACGGAATTCGCCTTCCACGGTACCTTCGTCCTTAGGCGGGGGAGGAGTTCCGCCGCCGCTTGAACCCGCCTCACCAGAGTCTCCACCCGGGGGAGGCGTACTCTGCTGGTAAACGGCAGCGCCGATTTTCTGCATGGAATCGTTAAGCGCCTGCAGCGCGCTCTTGATATAGCTGATATCGGCCCCCTGCAGGGCTGACCGCGTGGCGGCGATCTTGCCCTCCACTTCGCTCTTCAGATCGGCGCTTATCTTGTCACCATATTCACGGAGAGTCTTTTCCGCTGAATATACAGTGGCTTCAGCTATGTTCTTGGTCTCAACTTCTTCCTTTTTGCGGGTATCCTCTACCGCATGCGCGTCGGCCTCACGGCGCATCTTTTCAACCTCATCCTTGTTAAGGCCGCTGGAGGCTGTGATGGTAATCTTCTGCTCCTTACCGGTACCCTTGTCCTGGGCGCGGACATTGAGTATGCCGTTGGCATCAAGGTCAAAGGTAACCTCAACCTGGGGCACGCCGCGCGGCGCCGGCAGTATTCCGTCCAGGATGAACCTGCCCAGCGTTTTATTGTCCCCGGCCATAGGGCGCTCACCCTGCAGCACGTGTATCTCAACACTCGGCTGGTTATCCGCGGCAGTGCTGAATACCTGGCTCTTGGAGGTCGGGATGGTGGTGTTCCTGGGAATTAATCCTGTCATGACACCGCCAAGGGTTTCTATCCCGAGCGTAAGCGGTGTCACGTCGAGCAGCAATATGTCTTTTACGTCTCCTTTGAGCACGCCGCCCTGTATGGCCGCGCCCAGCGCCACAGCTTCATCCGGGTTGATGCCCTTGATCGGCTCCTTGCCGAAGAACTGCCGGACTATCTCCTGCACCTTGGGCATGCGCGTCTGGCCACCCACAAGTATAACGTCAGTTATCTGCGCCGCGGTCAGTCCGGCGTCGGATAGCGCCTTTTTGCAAGGCTCGATACTGCGCTCAAGCAGATCCGCAGCTAATTGCTCCAGCTTGGCACGGGTCAGGGTTATATTCAAATGCTTGGGACCGGAGGCGTCGGCCGTGACGAAGGGAAGATTGATTTCCGTCTGACCGGTGGTGGAAAGCTCCCTCTTGGCTTTCTCAGCAGCATCTTTGAGCCTCTGCAAGGCCATTTTGTCCTGCCTGAGATCGATGCCCTGCTCTTTCTTAAATTCGTCTATAAGGTAGTCCATGACCTTCAGGTCGATATCGTCACCACCCAGGTGGGTGTCACCATTGGTTGACTTGACCTGGAATGTGCCCTCGCCAAGTTCAAGGATAGAGACATCAAAGGTACCGCCACCCAGGTCATAGACTGCGATCATCTCCTCTTTTTTCTTGTCCATGCCGTAGGCCAGCGCTGAGGCCGTTGGCTCGTTGACAATGCGGATAACATTAAGGCCCGCAATCGTGCCGGCGTCTTTGGTGGCCTGCCGCTGGCTGTCGTTGAAGTATGCAGGGACGGTAATCACGGCGTCGGTGACTTTATCCCCCAGGAAAGCCTCGGCGTCTAACTTCAGCTTCTGCAGTATCATGGCGGAGATCTCAGCCGGGCTGTATTCCTTACCCCCCATGATAACTTTAGCATCCCCGTTGGATGCCTCGACTATTTTGTAAGGCAGGCGCTTGATGTCACTCTGCACTTCAGCATCTTTAAATTTTCGGCCTATCAGCCGTTTGATGCTGAAGATAGTGTTCTCCGGATTGGTGATAGCCTGCCGCTTGGCAAGCAGACCTACCTGCCTTTCTCCCTTTTTATCTATAGCCACAACCGACGGCGTCAGGCGCTCACCCTCCCTGTTGGTAATGATGACCGCTTCTCCACCCTCCATGGTGGCTACCAGGCTGAATGTTGTCCCGAGATCGATACCTACTGTTCTACCCATTTTATCCTCCTGTGCTTAATACTTAATTCATTCATGTTAGTTATATCGCTGTCTAATATTGCCGCAGGGCTACTTGCTATCGCCGGATGCCGGGACTTCCTCCTGATTTCCCTTGCCCACGGCAACCTGCGATGCGCGAAGCACCTTGTCTTTCATAATATATCCTTTCCTGTGTTCAGAGATGACTGTCCCTTCTTCTCCATCCTCATAGGTAACAGCCTCGTGAAGATTGGGGTCAAAAGGTTTGCCCACGCATTCTATCTCCGTGCATCCATGTGCCCTCAATGCGTCCTGCAACTGGCGTTGAATTATCCGGAAACCTTCGACCCAGGTCGAGTCTATAAATTGCGGGTCCACCATAGTAAAGGCAATTTCCATGCCATCCATAGCCGGTAATATCGACCTGATCAGTTCAGCATTCGACCATTTCAACGATTCCTGTTTATCCTGTTCGGTCCTCTTTTTCAAGTTCTGATAATCCGCTCTTTCCCTCTGGGCATCCGCCAGATACTCAGCAGCTCTTTTCTTTTCCTCTAAAAGAGCTCCCTTGAGATCCTCTATATTTTCGTTTTCCTGTATAACGGGTTCCTCTGCCAAAATATCCTCCTGCCTGTATAAATTAATTGTTAGTCGTCGCGGCAAACCCTGGCAACAAGCTCACTTAGCAGCCCGGAAATATAGTTTACGGCTGAGATAGCCTTCGAGTAGTCCATCCTCTTGGGACCGATAATTCCCACTGTCCCGCGGGCATATTCCGGCACGCCGTAATTGCTCACGACAAAGCTTAAATCATGCAGCGACGATTCACGGTTTTCTCCACCGATAATGACCCTGACGCCATCCTCGGTGACCTGCCAGTCAATAACTTGCTTTAACCAGCCTTTGGCCTCTAAAAGTTCAAGTACGCCCAGCATCCTTTCCCTTTGTACGAACTCCGGTTGGCCCAGCATCAGCCGTAAACCCTCAAGATAGGAATTATCACATTCAAGCACATCTTCACCGGCCATGATGTCCACTATGGTATCCAGAATTCTTTTCTCCAGGGGCGCTAAATCTAATTTGTTGCCCGCAATCTGTTTTCGCGTCTTGCCGCTATATTCCCGGTTAAATTTAATAGCGGCATCGCCTAACTGCTGTTGGCTCACAGGCTCATCAAAGCCAAGGGTCTGACGGCGTAGCACGGCGTTGCTTAATATAAGCACCAGCATGGCCATATACTGGTTCATCTCCACCAACTCGATATGCTTGAACTTGCATTCCGCGGATTTCGGGAATGTCACAATAGCCGCGTTGCCTACAAGTTGAGACATAGCGGTAGCCGCGATTTTCAGCAGCCGGTCATATTCATCTACGGCAGCATCCATCAAATGGCGGATACGTTTCTGTTCATCCCCGGGCAGGCCGGCCTGTCCCGAAATGGTTTCCACGTAGAACCTGTATCCTTTGTCCAGGGGTACCCCGCCAGATGAAGTATACGGCCTGGTGATAAAGCCTTCGTCTTCGAGAGAAGCCATATCATTGCGTATCGTAGCAGGGCTCACCCCGAGGCTGTAATGGCGCAGAATAGCCTCTGATGCCACCGGGGTGGCAGTGGCAATGTATTCGCTTACTATTATTTTTAAAACCGAGTCCCGTCTTTTATAGGCTGCCTTGCTCATTTTTAGCACTCTCCACTTTAGACTGCTAATTTACTATATAATGTAGCACCTCGGTAAAAACAAGTCAAAGCAGGGTGCAAATCAGGGCGACCGGGATAAGTCGCCCTGATATCGCCAACTGTTCGTTGTGTTGGAGCAAAGCGCCTATTTTGCTGAGGCTGTGACCTCCAGTATGACGTCCTGCCACTGCACATACTGAGCGATTCCATTGCCGTTAAAGCTGCGCTTCATAAAACCGGCTTCCGCCTGGAACCTTTCAAGACGGTTATCAACTGCCGTAACAAGTTCAGGTGTCACGTCAACTTCCACAATCGGTTTATTCAGGTAAGCCTCCGCGCGTTGGAAAGGTGAACCGTCCACTGAGCCGAACTTGGGCATTACATTAGCATAGCTTATCTTCATCACCTGGAACCCGCCTACGCCCGTCACGGGGTCGAAGGGGTCGTCTCCCACCACCCTGCCACCGATGAATTTAAGCCTGGCCTGCTTGATATCCATCCCCAGGAGCGGGAAAATGTTGTAGCTGAAGAAGGCCCGGTAACCTATGTTCCTTTCGTCATCTCCCGCTTTGAACATGCTGTTGTCCCAATCACCCTCTGATGAGCGTGTGCCGCTCTCTTTGGGCAGCATATTAAAAGTCTGCACCCCGCTGGGCGCCGCGACCGGAATGGATATTTCCTGCTTGCTCTCAGCACCCTTGCCATCGCTTGTAGTTACGAAGATGCTGTAGTTGCCGCCTTTGCTGGGGGAGGTCCAGGATACCTTGTTGCCCTCACCGCTCAGGCTCCCATCCCTTGCTTCCCATTTGTATTGTACTGCGTCTCCGTCCTGATCGCTGGCAATGCAGGTCAGGGTGGTCCGCGACGCAAATTGCAGGGCGGCAGGTTCCGCGGTCAGGCTGGTAATGGTCGGCGGATGATTAGCGCTGACCTTGATCTGTGCGGTGGACTGCGCAGTGCCGCCTTTGCCGTCATCAACTGTAAGCTTAATCTCATAATCCCCGAAATCTTTAGGCGCCCTCCAGGTTGTGTTGGCCCTGCCGTTTTCTACGAATTCTCCACCGGTGGCAGTCCATTTAAAATTAATCATGTCCCCGTTTGGATCTGAAACCACACTCTGCAAATTTACCGCCCCGCCGGGATATGTTTGGTTTTGTGCAGCCGCCAGGGAAGCAATAACGGGCGGCAGGTTCCCTGCCGGGACTGAGGGAGTCGCCGGCGCCTGGTCGGCAACCTTAACACAGGCAACCGGTAAAATCAGGCTTACCACAATTAACAGTATTGCCGCGTGTAGGATTTTGCTTTTGTTCAACTCGAACCTCCTGTCATATTTATTAGTATTACGGTGCAAATGTTATCAGTAGGGTCAGGTCGGGCCATTCAACATAGTCTATGGAATTATTGCTATTGCTGGCTCTGTAGAATAGAGCTTCCAATTGCAGCCTGTCGGCCCCTGCGGCAACAAGATTTCTTATCTCGCCGGTAACGTCTATTTCATTTGGAGACGAATTTAGCAGTGCGCCGGCACTGAAGAAATTGTCGCCTGTTATATTGTAATCCGGCAACCCCTCGCCATAATTAACCTTCCATAGCCTGAGTCCGCCCAATGCATTGAATGGGTCACCGGTTATCCTTGACTGCCCGAATTTCAATTTTGCCAGCCGCACGTTGGTTCTATTCAGCCCGAAAACATCAAAACTGAAAAACGCACGGTAGGTAAGGTTTTTCTCATCATCGCCTGCGCGGTATTTAGTGGTATCTTTATCACCGGTGGATGACACCGTTCCGCTTTCGGGCCTGACCTGTTTGATGGTAATCTCACTGCTCGATGGCGACACATTGACCAGGATTGTCTGCTTTGACTCCGCGCCTTTGCCGTCGCTTACCGTGCACGTGATGCCGATATCGCCATTTTTGTTGGGCGCTATCCATGATACCCTGTTGCCGGTGCCTGAGATGCTACCGTCCCCGCAGCTCCAGCTATACCTGACGTCGTCCCCATCCGGGTCGCTGGCTACGCAGGTAACCACGGTGCTTCCACCCGGCAGAATATTTTGCCTGTCGGCGGATAGGCCGGTTATAGCCGGTGACCTGTTACTCGACACCGTAATCGACGTCCTGGATTGGGCATTACCTCCCTTACCATCTTCAACGGTCAGGGTTATTTCGTATACCCCAACCTGCGATGGCGCCTGCCAGATGTTGTTCTGCCCGGATCCCCCAAAACCTCCACCGCTGGCTGACCATTTGTAAGTAAGCGGAACGTTCCCTGGATTGATCACAGAACTCTCAATAGCCACGGTCCCGCCGGGTAGGGTCTGGTTTTGCACAGGATTTAAACTCTGTATGCTTAGCTGCTGATTGCTCTGGGGTTCCACGACCTTGACACAGGAGGCCAACCCAAATAACAACAGCGCCAAGGAAATTAAGACAACTGCCAGAATTCTTCTTCGATCCATTTTTTTCTCTGCCCTCCTCCCTGAATTTTGTAAATGCAGTATAACCAAATTACAGGGTAAAAACAATACCCCTGCCGCTCATCGTTTTGAACCATTTATCTCGTAGCTGCGCACCTTCCAGGCATCAGGACTCGTTAGTTGGACGGTGAAATTCCAGGTCTCGGCGGGTTCGAGAAATCCCCTGGACGTTGATGCTGTTCCATTTATATTCTTTTGGGCATCATAGAATGTAACTCCTATGACAGGGTCATTGATAAGCGCCTTGCTTGAATTCCTGGCCACGCCTGAGACGATAGCTACGCTCTTCGTGCTATTCAGATCACCCGTGAATTGCCGCACGGAAAGCTGATGGCTGATTATCTCCAGGCCTGCGCCTTTACTACAGGCCACACCCGGCAGCATTAATAAAACCACCTGAAGCAACAACCAGTTACGGTATCCTCGTAAAGCCAGGCATTTCAAAGGCACTTTACCTGTTACCTGCAACATGTGGATGGGTCACGCACAATAACTGTGACTGTGACCGTCTTATTCACCGAGTTGCCGCGGCCGTCGTCCACCGTGGCCATTACATGAAAGTCCCCATAGGTCCTGGGCGCTTCGTATTTAACCGTTGACCCATTGCCTGCAGGATCCTGGATGATTGTGCCGTCATTGCACACCCAGCGATATTTCAACGCGGCGCCGTCCGGACTGCTGGCGGAACAGGTAATTGTGGTATTACCCAGCGGATAGAGCGCTGTGTGCTCAGCAGCAAGTGATGTAATCAGCGGCGCGTTTGGATTAATACTACCGGCGGCACAGCCCACAGCCAAACCGGCAAGAATAACCGTCAATAACAATATGAATAATGGTTTTAACAACTTCAAAGTTATCTCCCCTTCAACATTTAATAAATCATACGTATATATAATAAATTTGGCAGCGTTTTTTAGCAAATTGAGTTTGTGAAATCCACTGCTGTTAATGTATGCTTTATATAAATAACGAACGAGGTTTGCCATGTCCGACTTTCAAGCCAAAATTGAGAACCTGTTAAATAGAACAGCCGCCAATAATATCTGGAGGCAGAGGGAATGCATCAACCTGATACCCTCCGAGTCAAGCCCCAGTCTTTTGGTGAAGCTGTGCGAGATATCAGATCCGGTCGGACGTTATGCTGAACACCGGACAATGAAGGGCAAGGAGATTTATTTCTACCAGGCAACCGATTTCATCCGGGATGTCGAAGATGAACTCAGAAAGGAACTCCAGTTATATTTCGGCTGCAGCAACATAGAATTGCGCCCGATCAGCGGCAACATGGCCAATGAAGTGGTATTTAAAGGCATTGTCAAATACCTCAACCGGGAAAAACCCAAAAACCAGCCTTTGCGTAAAATGCGCGCCGTAATTAACAATGACCTTACCAAGGGCGGCCATTTGAGCGCACAACCGATGGGCGCCCTTTTCAATTTCGTTGCCGACAACCTTGAGACGGGGAAAGAGAACGTATACCACTTCCCGGTACTGAAAGATAATCCCTATAAAGCTGATGCGGGCAAACTGGGCGGCCTGATACAATCCGTAAAACCGGAGCTTATCATTTTCGGCAAGAGCATGTTCCTCTGTAAAGAACCGGTGAAATTTGTTTCGGAGATCGTCAGCAAAATGGAACCGCGGCCTATCTTGATGTTCGACATGGCACATGTGCTTGGCCTCTACGGCGCCTTCCAGTCCCCGTTTGCCGAGGGCGCCGATATAGTGACAGGCAGCAGTCACAAGACCTTCTTCGGCCCGCAAAGAGGCATTATCGCCGCAAATATTAAACAGGGAACGGGACTGGAGAAACTCTGGATAGAGATCAAGAGCCGTGCTTTCCCGGGTTCAACCAGCAACCACCACCTGGGCACACTGCTTGGCCTGCTGCTGGCCACATATGAAATGAACGAATTCAAAGAGGCTTATCAGCAACAGGTGATAAAGAACGCGCGGGCCTATGCCAGGGCGCTGCATGATCTGGGCATAATAGTTGAGGGTGATGCTGCCGAAGGCTTCACTGAAACGCACCAGGTGGTCATCCGTGTCAGGCAATACGGACTGGGTGAAGATATCGCCCGCAGGCTTGAGGATAACAACATAGTCACCAATTACCAGGCCCTGCCGGATGATGACAGCTTTATTGCCTCCAGTGGCATCCGGATGGGCACGCAGGAGATGACCCGCTTCGGTATGAAGGAAGCAGATTT
>Ga0247841_10011351_pt1 | contig 11864 bp, 9 predicted proteins | sample LaCruzMarch2015__2_FD_192410 | JGI IMG/M metagenome (GOLD analysis project Ga0247841, IMG submission 192410) | Freshwater microbial communities from meromictic Lake La Cruz, Castile-La Mancha, Spain - LaCruzMarch2015_18m | ecosystem: Environmental > Aquatic > Freshwater > Lake | place: Spain...
ATGTGCATGATACTGTACCAACCGGTTTGTTATCACCTCCACCGTATCATCCTTTCGACCCTGTTCAATTGCACGTAACAAAAGGCGATTTACAAGCTCTTCTTCGTTGACTTCTAGTGCAAGGACCAGGGACACGGAATGTCCAAGTTTTATGAGCATTTTGTCAAGTTCTTTTGCCTGGTTGAGGGTTCTCGGGAAACCATCCAAAACAAAACCTTTGGCATCAGAATGTTTTACAAAGACAGACTCCATGATCTCTATTAACAATTCATCTGATACCAGGTGCCCCGCTTCCATCACCGCTTTGACTTTCAACCCAAGTGGTGTTCCCTGTCTCACTTCTGCCCTGAGAATATCCCCGGTTGATATATGAACCCAACTGTTTTTTCCAGCGATCCTGATAGCCTGGGTCCCTTTGCCAGCACCCGGCGGACCGAAGAGAATAAGATTGAACATAAATGTATATTTTAGAGGTTATTTTTCTTTTCGCTTTTCGCTTTTCGCTACTTCGCTTTTCGCTACTTCGCTACTTTATATATGTCTGGCAAATTCCGTCCGTACCCGTCATAATCCAAACCATACCCTACAATAAACTCATTCGGAATGTTCATGCCAACATAATCGATCCTGAACGATTTCCTGAAAGCATCGGGTTTGTGGCAGAAACAGGCGATTTTCACATCGGCCGGATTCAGCTTAGAGAGATTAAACAGGATCAGCTCCATCGTATTTCCGGTGTCAACAATATCTTCAAGTAAAATGATATGACGACCTTTTATCTCTTCATTTAACCCAATCAATTCCTTCACATCCTCAGTAGTTTCAGTACCGGAATATGAAGCGAATTTGACAAAGGAGATATTGCAGGGAATGGATATTTTTCGCAGGAGATCAGCAGCAAAAACAAATGAGCCGTTCAGAATGGCAAGAAACAAAGGATTTTTATCTGCATAGTCAGCATTAATGCGGTCAGCCAATTGCTGTACTACTGCTTCAATCTGTGAAGCTGGTATAAAGGTCTCAAATTCCTTGTCTTTAACTCTTACCCTGGTCATAATGATTTCAAAATTATAATTATTTTTGTTCCGTTAACCTTAAATTTAAAGAAATGGAACCGAAAGTAAGCATAATTATGGGAAGTACTTCTGATCTGCCGGTCATGGAGGCTGCTGCCAGATTTCTTAACGACATGAAAATTCCTTTTGAGATGAATGCTCTTTCAGCGCACAGGACACCTGAAAAAGTAGAAGAATTTGCGAAAAATGCTTACAACAGGGGGATCCGCGTTATCATTGCCGCTGCAGGCATGGCCGCCCATCTCCCGGGTGTGATCGCTGCCATGACTACCCTGCCGGTGATTGGCGTTCCCATTAAGGCTTCCCTTGAAGGATTGGATTCATTGCTGGCCATTGTCCAGATGCCACCGGGTATTCCAGTAGCAACAGTCGGGATCAACGGAGCACAGAACGCGGCAATCCTTGCAGCCGAAATCCTAGCGATCGGAGATCATGACCTGCATCTTAAAATGATTGCTTTTAAGGAAGATCTGAAAAAGAAGATCATAAAGGCCAACGAGGAACTCGAGCAGGTGAAGTACAATTATAAAGTATGATCTTAACTGGTGAACTAGTGAGATGGTGAACTGGTGAATTTGAAAACGCCACAAACCTTAAGTAACTCCTGACTTCCTGACCTCCTGACTTTACAACTTCCTCACCATCATAATCCCATCACGAATCGGCAGTAGCAGATTTTCCACACGATCATCATTCTGTACAAAATCATTAAACTCTACAATTCCAAGGGTATCCTTGTCCAATTTCTTCTTTGGGTGAAGTACTTTTCCACCCCATAATGCATTGTCGGCCAGGAAAAATCCACCGGGCTGAAGATGATCGAAAAGCATTTTATAATAATTGAGGTAATTCGGTTTGTCGGCATCGATATAGATCATATCCCATTGTTCTTTCAGTATAGGAATTATCTGCATGGCATTCCCGATATGCAGTATGATCCTATCTTCCAGGCCGGCTTCACGGATATATCGCCGAATGATTTCTTCCAGTTCAGGATTAACTTCGATGGTATGAAGCAGCCCCTTCGCTTCCAACCCTTTCGCCAGGTTGATCGCTGAATATCCTGTAAAGGTTCCTATTTCAAGTATTCTTTTCGGCCTCACCATAGTACTTACCATTCTTAGGAGTGTACCCTGTAAATTTCCAGAGAGCATCCTTGGATAGACCTGTGTAAGGTGCGTTTCGCGGGATAAAGCTGTAAGCAGAGGTAATTCGGCAGAAGTGTGGGTTTCTGCGTATTCTAACAATTCGTCTTTGATCATATTTGTTGGATTTAATTCCAAAAGTAATCTGTAATTTGATTAAGTCAATGAAATTCATAATTTTGATCTGAAATAAAACATATGCCATGAAAAAATCATATTTCATCTTTATAATGGTAATGGGTTCAACACTTCAGGGATTAGGTCAGACCAACATTAACCTGAGCAATCCGGAAGCTCAGCAGATCCTCCTTGGAAATTATAATCCTGCGAACTACACTCCAACAGTTATCATAAATCATCCCGATTCAATCCTGAACGGAATTGTAGATGAAGTTTCCAAAGACACTTTGATCAGCTACCTTTTAAAGATCGACAGTTATCATAACCGGAATACGGAATCGGATTTTGTCGGTAACCCGGGGAATTGGGGCAGTAAGGAGGTGAATACATAAAAAGCACGGTGAATTCCGTGAGCAATGTGAATGCCGGATGGTCTTTTGAATCCCTTTTTATCAATATCATGCCGGCAATGATTGCAAACATGATGAGATTTGGCATGGGCAAGTTTTAAAAAAAACGTGGCATTATTTTATAAATACCATTTTTCTTGTTAATATCTCAGTTTTTGTTTCCAAACGGTAATAATAAACTCCTGGTTTCATCTTTCCTTCAGGGTTGAACTGAAATGTATGTTCACCGGCTTGCCTGACTTCGTTGACAAGAATTGCTAATTCTCTGCCGGATAGGTCAAATACACCTAAATGAACCACCTCTTTTTGATTTTGGAACCAATTGATTTCTGTTCCCTGGCTGAAAGGATTCGGAAAATTCTGGTCAAGCCTTGATAAAAGGAGATTCTCTTTATCAGATTCAAGTCCTGATGATCCCCCCAACTTCATCATCATCAGATAATCAGCACCGCCTGCTTCCTGCCGGGCACTCCCGAAAATAATGTATCCGCCATCTGTGGTTTGTTCAATTCTACGAGTACCCTGTCCAAAATCATTGATCGTGACGAACTTTGTCCATTCTTCCTCGCCCAAAGAGCTTGTCTTTAAAATAAAGGATATATCTTCACTCCCTCCCAACGGTACCTTTGAACCGCAAAGGACGTATCCGTTATCACTGGTCTGATAAACACAATGTGCCTTCTCATCTTCACTTGTTCCCAGGTAGGTATGGAACCATCCGATTTCACCTGCCTCATTAATTTTCATTAAAAAATAGTCACCCCAGTCCGATCCACAGATTACGTAATTATTATCGTTGGTTTTTCTGATATACAGATAATCTCCAATGCTTTCAGGCTGATCCTGGTAAATCCTGCAGATTTCTGTTTCCCCAGTCGAACTGAGTTTCCTGTATCTCACCTTATCAACTCCTGCAGAATCATATCTTGTGACAAGAGCATATCCCCCGGAAATTGCATTTTCAATCGATAAGCCTTCTTCAAAAATAGTTCCGTTGCCGTATGTTTTGAACCATTGAAAGTTCCCGTCAGCACTATATTTCAAAATAAATGCATATTCATAGACACCAATTCCCACACCCATTGTCCCTGCTATGACAACTCCATTGTCAGGAGCGATTTTCATATCGTTTGTTACAAGCACGCTATCATACTGTGCAGTGGAAAAAAATCTCGACCAGAGCGTATCCCCATTTGATGTTACTTTCAGAATCCATACGACATTCTTCATCTCAGTATATTTTTGGCCATGCCCCGTAATAAAATACCCGCCATCATTGGTTTTTTCAACATCTGTAGCGGTAAAATTACCATAAGCCGGAAGATCGGTGAAATGCTGTTTGGTCCAGAGTGAGTCTCCGCCAGAATTTGCCCTGACAAGATATGCCCTGAGATACGGGTTCACACATAGACCTGTTGCAATATATCCCTGATCAGAAAGTTGATGACCGTCAAATCCATATCCAATTGTTCCTGTTCCATAAGGACTCACTGGCCTGTACAATTTTATCCAGCTGACATCAGGTGCCTGGGAAAATCCGGAAATCACAAAAAGAGATAAGACCAAAGTTGAAAAGCAGAGCTTTTTTTTCATATTGATTCCTCCTTGATTTTAAAGTTTCTGTTATGAGTTTAAATGTGAACTGCGAATATATGGCAAAACTGTCCAAAATGCAAGTAACATGAAAATAATATTACCATTACCCTACCCTCTCATTTGTTCTGAAAATCATTATGGTTTAAAGGTAAGCATGCTGAGTTTATCCGGGTGAAAGATTTCATTTGCAATATCAATAAGCTCTTCAGATGTAGTTGCCCGGATACGCGAAATGAGTGTTTCGATTGGATCGAACTGGTTTTGCAGAAGATAGCTTTTCCCGATCGCAAGCATTTGGCCAAGATTTGATTCCTGCGCAATGGCAAGTTGCCCGATGAGCTGTTTTTGTATCGTATGAAGCTGAATTTTGGTCAGTTCCCGGCTTCTCAATTTATTCAACTCCTGGTGAACGATTTCCAGTGCTTTTGAATAGAGCGCCGGTTCAGTTCCGAAATAGATGCTGACAATTCCTGAATCTGAATAAGAGGTATAATTCGATTCATTATGATAAGTCAGCCCATTACGCTCGCGAAGAGCCAATGAAAGACGCGAGTTGAGAATCGGACCGCCAAGCATATTATTTAACAGGGCTAGTGGAATTCTGCGTTCATGGGAATAAGCGTAGGCAGTACCTCCTAAAATGCAATGAACCTGATTGATCTTTTTTTTCAGCGTCTTATGTTTGGGAATATACCCGGTAAATGGCAAGTGTACCGGACTTTTTCCACGCTCAGGAAAATTATTGAAATATTTAGTCACCATTCTGATCAGCCTTGAGAACTGAATATTTCCAACCGAAACTAGCACCATCTCGTCTAATTGGTAATTATTTATTATGAATTCAAGGATGTCCTCTCTTTTCAGTGATTTCAGGTTTTTCGCTGTTCCAAGGATATTCTTCCCCAGGGGATGCCCGTCAAAAACGAGGTCTTCAAAATCGTCAAAGATCTGTTCAGAAGGTGTATCCTTGTAAGATTTTATCTCATCCATGACAACCTGTTTCTCTTTTTCAAGTTCTTTTAAAGGAAATACAGAATGAAAAAGGATGTCCTGAAAAAGTTCCAGTGTCCTGTGATAATATTCATTCAGGAAGGTGGCATAGAAACAGGTCTCTTCTTTAGAAGTATAGGCATTCAAGTCGGCTCCGACATTTTCAAGACGGTTCAGGATCTGATAAACAGTTCTCTTTTCAGTCCCTTTAAAGATAGTATGTTCTATAAAATGAGCAATTCCATGCTCCTTCTTCTTTTCATTCCTCGTACCGGCAGCAATGAAAATACCGAAATGTGACACTGTATTCGGCATGAACCGGTGTACGAGACGGATGCCATTGGGAAGGGTAAAAACCTGTAGTTCCATGAATTATTTCCGGCTTTCGATCAGTATCTCGAGAAGTTTTATTCCTGCTTCAGATATGACCGTTCCGGGTCCAAAAACCGCTAAAGCTCCTGCTTTATACAGGAACTCATAATCCTGGTGAGGAATTACCCCTCCTACGATCACGATAATATCTTCCCTGCCTAGTTTTTTCAATTCTTCAATGACTTGAGGGACAAGGGTTTTATGCCCGGCAGCCAGGCTTGATACGCCAAGGATATGTACATCATTCTCCACTGCCTGTTTGGCAGCTTCTGCCGGGGTCTGGAACAACGGTCCTATATCGACATCAAAACCCATGTCGGCATATCCTGTTGCCACTACTTTAGCGCCACGGTCATGACCATCCTGTCCCATTTTTGCGATCATGATCCTGGGACGACGTCCTTCAAGTTCAGCAAACTTATCCGCCAATTCCCTGGCATTGTTGAAACTTCCGCTATCCTTCGATTCAGAAGAATAGACGCCTGATATTGAACGTATCACAGCTTTATACCTCCCGTAAACTTTTTCCAATGAATATGAGATCTCACCCAAAGAAGCTCTTTTCCTTGCTGCGTCTATGGAAAGGGCGAGCAGATTCCCTTCTCCTGTTTGAGCAGCATTTGTTAAAGCATCCAGCGCCTTTTTAACTTCCAAACTATCTCTTCCTGTTTTAAGTTTTTCAAGCCGACAGATCTGGGATTCCCTGACTGCTGTATTATCCACTTCGAGAATATCGATGGGATCTTCCTTTTCGAGACGAAATATATTAACTCCTACTATTTTATCTTTTGCTGAATCAATTCGTGCCTGTTTTCGAGCTGAAGCTTCTTCTATACGCATTTTTGGTATCCCGGTTTCTATGGCTTTTGCCATTCCTCCAAGTTCCTCGACCTCTTCGATCAACGTCCAGGCTTTGTGGGCTATTTCATGCGTCAGAGCCTCAACATAATAGGAGCCGGCCCAGGGATCAATTGACTTACAGATCCCTGTCTCATCCTGCAGGTAAAGTTGAGTATTCCGTGAGATTCTTGCCGAAAAATCCGTTGGTAATGCAATGGCTTCATCAAGGGAATTGGTATGCAATGACTGGGTATGTCCCAGCGCTGCCGCCAGTGCCTCAACACAGGTCCTTGTCACGTTGTTGAAGGGATCCTGCTCGGTCAGGCTCCAGCCAGAAGTCTGGCAATGAGCCCTCATGGCCATTGATTTCGGGTTCCTGGGATTAAACTGTTTAACAATTTTTGCCCAAAGGAGACGGGCTGCACGCATCTTGGCAATCTCCATGAAATGGTTCATACCGACACCCCAGAAAAAAGAAACGCGAGGTGCAAAAGTATCGATATCCATTCCGGCATTGATCCCTGCCCTAAGGTATTCCAGCCCGTCTGCCAGGGTGTAGGCCAGCTCAATATCAGCAGTGGCGCCGGCTTCCTGCATGTGATACCCGCTGATACTTATTGAGTTGAACTTTGGCATGTTCTTCGATGTGAATGCAAAAATATCAGCAATGATCCGCATCGATGGAATGGGTGGATAGATATAAGTATTACGAACCATGAACTCCTTCAGAATATCATTCTGAATAGTCCCGATCAACGCTTCCATCGGAATACCCTGTTCTTCAGCAGCTACTATATAAAATGCAAGAATGGGTAATACAGCCCCGTTCATGGTCATGGAGACAGACATTTTATCCAGCGGAATCTGATCAAAGAGGATCTTCATGTCGAGGATGGAATCGATGGCTACACCGGCTTTTCCAACATCACCAACCACACGTTCGTGATCTGAATCATACCCACGGTGTGTTGCAAGATCAAAAGCAACCGAAAGCCCTTTTTGCCCTGCAGCCAGATTCCTGCGATAGAAGGCATTCGACTCCTCTGCAGTGGAAAATCCTGCATATTGCCTGATGGTCCAGGGATTCATCACATACATGGTGGAATAAGGTCCCCGCAAAAATGGTGGTAACCCTGCCGCATAGGCAAGGTGTTCCATATTTTCAAGATCTACAGGCCCATAAACCGGTTTCACAGGGATCTGTTCCGCCGGAATCCAACTCTTTTCCTTGCCTTCCTGTTTTTCCCACTCCTGAAAGGAAAGTTTATCGCCATTGGTCGAAAAAATGTCAATATTCTTAAAATCCGTTCTCATTATTTTTTTCTGTAATCCTTTATAATATTTTTCTCACTCAAATTATGCTAATAATCAACTCATCAGTTCAATCAATTATCCCCATCATTTTATGATACTTCGTCAATGTTTCAATTAAGTTGCTCCGTAAATGAATAAAATCATCCACACCAGCTATTTTCAAGGTTTCGACATTATCTTTCGGGTATCCTGCCACGACCACCTTGATTGCAGGATTTCCTTTCTTAATTCCTTGAACAACAACCGGTGCAATGTCCGAATATTCCTCATCAGAACTGCAAATAACCACAATCTCAGCCTTAGCATCCAACGCAGCTTTAACTCCTTCCTCAATTGTTTCTAAAGTCATGTCTTCCAAAATCTCATAGCCTGCGCATCCAAAGAAATTAGTGGCGAAAGTTGCCCTGGCTTTACGCATGGAAGGATTTCCAAAAGTGAGGAGGTAAACAGACGGGGTCTTCTTCCCGGAAGCACAAAATTTCCCCATCGCAAGCCGAAGCATCTCAAAAGGCTGAGCACCCCGTGAAAGATTAAGCTTCCTGTATTTTGGGGGTGTATCCGGATTTAGTTGAGAAGGTTGAGTACCCACCTTGTCAAGCACTGATTCCTTTAAATTAGGATATTGGTTTATCCCGATCATTACCGTTTTTCGCAGGGCAATGTCAGTCTCCTTTTTCCGGCGGGATGCTTCAATTTCATCCTGTATAAAACCGGCTTTGATGCATTCAATAAAACCACCTTTCTCTTCTGTTTTAAGAAACAGTTCCCAGGCGTGAACAACCAAAGCATGAGTGAGGTTTTCAATGTAATAGGATCCGGCTGACGCATCGATCACTTTATCGAGATATGCCTCTTCCTTAAGGATGAGCTGTTGGTTCCTGGCAATCCTGACCGAAAAGTCATCCGGCTCACTGAATGCCAGGTCAAAAGGTGAAATGGAAATGGAATCTGAATTTCCGATTGCTGCAGCCATCCCTTCTGTAGTTGACCTAAGCAGGTTAACATAAGGATCAAAGATGGCCTTATTTCTTAAAACAGTTTTTGAATGAATGAAAATTTGTAATGATTCTTTTTGTTTCGGATGATATTGTTCCACTATTTTTGCCCAAAGCAAGCGTACTGCTCTCATTTTCGCGATCTCTAAGAAATAATCAGAGCCAATTCCTAAGGAGAGGATGAAATTCCGGGCAACAGTATCAATAGGAATACCCTTGGAGGTCAATTCAAAAAAATACTCATTGGCTGAAGACAGGCTGAAAGCCAATTCCTGTACAATCGTTGAGCCTGCCTCCGGGAAATTATGACCGTTAATTGTAACTACTTTAAAATTCGGGAGTTTTTTCTCAACTGTTTTCAGGAGGTAAACAGCCTCCTCGAAGTTGTTTTCTTTGGAAATATAAAAATCACCATGCAGCAAAAGGTAACTGATGGGATCGAAATTAAATGATCCTGAAATTTTTTCAGCTTCAATTTTCCTGTGAGTGACCTCATAAATTAGCAGTTCCAAGGTGAGTGGATAAGAGCGGGAAGACATGAAATTGATGTCCGTCTTTGATAGATCAATATTGCTTAAAAGCCGGTTCATCTGTTTACGATTCGTTATCTCAAACGCACATAAATTTAAGGAATCAGCGCCCTTCTGAACAGCATCCAATGCAATCCTGTTTGCCTCCTCTACATCCATAACAGGGATATCCTGCCGGATCATCCAGTTATTATTGATTTTTTTATTCCCCCTTACAAAAAATGGCTCTCCCGGAATGGATTGCAGGTATTCCAGACCTTGTAAATTTTCAGATCGGTAATAGGGTTTCACATCAAATCCTTCGTCTGTTTTCCAGATAAGTTTTTTCCCGTAATCGACTCCTTTAAGGTCTGTCTTAATCTTCTCTTCCCACTCGTGTGTAGTAACTGGTGGAAATTTCGAGAATAGTTTTCTTTGCTGGTTATTTAGTCCCATGCCGGGTAAGTATTTGGAAGTACCTAAAAATGAAAATCATGAGCAAAGTTAATCATTTGTTGCTATATTTACGGTCAAATTGTCGAATTATGCAGATCAGTATGAGCGGAGCTACCGGTTTCATCGGTGAAATGCTGAAAAAACGGTTTATTGAAATGGGATGGTCGGTTAATGTCATCGACAAGCAATCATTTGAGCTGAAAGATATAGAATTCCTTGAAAAAAAAATTGAGGGCAGCAATGTGGTGATCAATCTTGCCGGCGCTCCTGTCATGAAAAGGTGGAACGAGAGTTACAAGAATGATATCTATCATAGCCGCATTGACACAACAAGGAAAATCGCAACAGCCATTCGAAATACAAGCCGGAAACCTTTTGTTTTTATTTCCGGATCGGCAATCGGGATCTATGACTCAATTGAAACCCATACCGAAGAGAGTCAGTGTTTTGCAGATGATTTTATGGGAAAGGTTTGCAGGGACTGGGAACATGAAGCACTTGAGGCGACTGTTTCAACGCGTGTTGTCATTTTCAGGACAGGTGTTGTTCTGGGTAGAAACGGGGGCGCATTAAAAAAAATGTATACTCCCTTCAAACTTGGACTTGGCGGAATAATCGGCAGCGGAAAACAAGCTTTTTCATGGATCCATGTGACCGATCTCATAAATGCTTTCCTGTACACCATTGAAAATGAAAATCTTTCAGGAATTGTAAATGCTGTGGCACCGGAACCCACCACTAATTATCATTTCACAAAGACCTTCGGAAAGATACTGATTCAGCCGACCATCACAATGGTTCCGGAGTTTGCCCTGAAACTGATCTATGGAGAAGGCTCCCGGGCATTGACTGCCGGGCAAAACGTTCTGCCGGAAAAACTTCTGAAGGCAGGATTCATTTTCAGATTCCCAACCATAGAAAAGGCTTTATTGGATTTATACAAAAGGTGAATTAAAGATATCGACTCTAAAGCTCCGAAAACTCTGAAAAGACACTTTACTCAAATCTCACAAGTGAAGAAGGATTGAGCTATTTTACCCATCCCCCGTCCCCTTCCCTACTGGTAGGGAAGGGGTGCAGGGGTTAGGTATATCATAGTTCAATTGAATCTCCAAATTGTGGAAGAAAAGGCCGCAATCCATAACTGTGGAGGATAATGTCTGATAATGCCTGCCTTGCTTTATCTTCCCCATGTGTAAGGACAACCTTTGGCCGGCAGGGAGCCAGGGCATTGAACCATTTTAAAAGATCACTCTGTCCGGCATGAGCGCTGAACCCTCCAAGTTTATGGATCTGTGCACGGACCGCAACACGTTCACCAAAAATCTGTACCGATCTGGCTCCTTCCACAAGTTTTCTTCCCAGCGTTCCTTCTGCCTGGTAGCCTACGATCAGCACTGAAGTTTCCGGTCTCCACAGATTGTGGCGAAGATGGTGTGTGATCCGTCCTGCTGTACACATGCCTGAGCCGGCAATGATCATGCACGGGCCGGGAACATCATTGAGCCGTTTCGATTCCTCAGGAGTTGGAGTAGAATGGATATATTTCGGATCGTTCAACATCTCTCCGCCGGCAACGAACTCATTCATCTCTTTATCGAATAGTTCAGGGTGATTCATATAGATCTTCGTTGCATCGATGGCCATTGGACTGTCGATATAAATCGGAAAACGGGTAAGTCCGCCTTTTTTAAAAGCTTGTTCCACATAATAGAGAATGTCCTGGGTCCGGCCGATTGCAAAAGATGGAACAAGAATCTTCCCCTTTAACTCAATCGCCTGCTTAATGATCGCAATTGCTTCATCCAGGGTTTCCTGCAATGGCTTATGATCCCTGTCCCCGTACGTGGATTCCATGATAACCATGTCGGCATCTGTGAACGGTTCAGCATCCCTGACAATGGGCAACTGCTTTGGACCGAGATCACCGGAAAAGACCACCGTTTTCATTCTATCGCCCTCTTTCACGATTAATTTAATACTTCCGGATCCCATGATATGGCCCGCTTCATCAACAATGATCTCCATGCCACTTGCAACC
>Ga0247841_10011352_pt1 | contig 11863 bp, 16 predicted proteins | sample LaCruzMarch2015__2_FD_192410 | JGI IMG/M metagenome (GOLD analysis project Ga0247841, IMG submission 192410) | Freshwater microbial communities from meromictic Lake La Cruz, Castile-La Mancha, Spain - LaCruzMarch2015_18m | ecosystem: Environmental > Aquatic > Freshwater > Lake | place: Spain...
CACATGTGAAATACGGATATACCCTCAAACAGATCGGAGAGCACCTGGGCATCCATTATACGACCGTGAGCAAAGCGGTCTCAAGAAGTGAAGAGGCAACGAACGAATATGTCAAGACCTGACCCCAGAGACCTAACTCCTCTCCCCCCTTGCAGGTCATCCTCCATCCGGCTCTAGCGATTACAAAACCGAGTTTAAGAGATTCTCCAGACATGGTACCCCCAATCGAAGGCTCATGCTCTCATCTAGCGACAGGGCCAATTATTGGTGACGAGCTGAATCGCCAAGTTGTCTTGCTCCGCCTCACAAGTCTCTGGGCGGCAGAGTCACCCGATCAATGGATCGTCCTAAGGCGGATTCGACACCGTAAACAGTCACGGCATCCCCCGTCTTCACTTCTTGGTAGACCGATCTGCTCGTAAGAATTTTATTGCCGAACGCCTTGTTGTAGTCTTTCAAGAATAAGGCAGCACCAAGGTATCCAGGCATCGTAGATTTCTCTGTGACCACGGTTTGGGACTGAAAGGGCTCTCCGACGATTCTATTAGCGAGCGCTGGCATTCCATAAATCGTGATCGTGTAAATATAAAAGAAATCAAGTACTGTGGATATTACCCCCAAGGCCATTGACTTCAAGTTGGCACAGACGTATCCACGGCGCAAAGCCGTGTTGCGACCCACAAACATGAGGTAAGCGAAACCCAACGGAACCCAGATAAACAGCCCAACTCTTGTAGTTAACTCAGAGGGGACGAAATTCTGGTCAATGGCATATAGAGCAAAAACACAGCAAGCCGGAAGAGGAAGCAAGATGATAATCGTCCTTGCCCATTGGCTTGATGGCAGCGTCGAGCCGCCATCTTCCACGTCTGGCGGGACAGGAATGGGCTCTGTTTTGATCGGTTTGATTACGTTGGAGGGTACCGTTCCGGCCGCCAGACCGCACATCGGACAAGGGCCGTTCCTGTCAGGTCGAATTGCTCCACAAGCCAAGCATTCCCAAGAATCTTCATTCATGGCATTCTTACAGCGTCCTCGTGTTGGTGGGCCAACGACTCTTCAGTCCACGTCATTTGGCTCCGACCCCTCTCAAATATTTCGCCACCGCGGTCTGACCGCCATTCTCGGCGAGCTTTAGCGCCGTCATACCGCCATTCACTATGACGTTGACGTCAGCCCCTCTTTCCACGAGTGTCTGGATTACTTGCAGGTGGCCCCCGCCACCGACGGCGCTTACCAGCGCCGTGGCTCCGTCTTTTCCTTGGTGTCATCTGCGCTCAGGAGTTCCACCACTGCCCTATGACCCTTTTCTCGTGCGACGTCTATTGCCGTCAGACCCCTCTCGTCCGTTGCATGGACATCCGCGCCCTTATGTACAAGGAGCCTCGCCCCTTCAAGCTGCCCACGTTCAGCGGCGCTAATGAGCGCAGTCCTCCCACGATCGTCTTTCGTGTTTACATCCGCGCCTCTGTCCAGGAGCATTTCCATCACAGCCGTGTAGCCCCAATGGGCGGCGTAGATGAGGGCAGTCGTCCCGCAATAGTCCGGTACATTGACAGAAGCTCCCTTGCCCAAAAGTATCTTGACCACATTCGGACGGTGACGGTTAACGGCCCGGATCAGTGCAGTTCTGCCAAAACAGTCCCTGGCATCAACATCGGCTCCGCTTTCTAGAAGGAGCAACACGATATCGCTATGTCCTTTGTCGGCAGCCCACATCAAAGCAGTTTGTCTACCCAGGTCCATTGCATCGACATCAGCTCCCCCTTTTAGAAGGAGGGCCACGATGTCGCGATGTCCATTCTCGGAAGCACACATCAGCGGGGTTCCATTGAACCCCACCATCCGAGGCGGAATCCGTATGATGACACCAGCACAGAGAGCCATGACGTTGACGTCAGCACCTTTGGACAGAAGGAGCCGTGTGAGGGCGAGATGACCGCGGCATGCTGCCCAAAATATCGCAGTGTGCTTACATTTATCCGCTGCATTGACATCCGCTCCGTGTTCAAGGAGCATCTTTGCAGTCTCGGTGATGGAGGCGACCCCGTTGTCGTTCCTGTAGGCAGTCCATATCAGGGCAGTCTTTCCCGATTTGTCCTTCGCGTTCACATCCGCTCCCGCGGCCAGAAGGGTCTTGACCCGGGTTACGTCTCCCTGCTTCGCGGCTTCTATGAATTGCTCGTTTATGGTGCAGGTGGCCCCTGCAATCCCAACCCACGGCAGCAGCGCCAGGACCAGCGCAAAAGCCAACCACTGTTGTTTGACCGTGGGAATTCGTACAGTATTCATGAAAAATCTCCGGTTCATTGTGCCAAGACTCGCCTCTGTACCCTTAGCGTCCCTTGCGGTGTTCTGCACTGAACCCTACCCCTCAAAAGCTTTGCCCCTTAATACTTACCGTCCGAATCCCCCACTAAACGAATCCCCCTGATAATTATCCCTATGAAGTGGCGATCCTGTCCCGAGCAGCCTGGAAACCCAGAGATATCCCCTGCGTACCGTTGCACCTGCTGTGATGATTGGGTTTGAAACCGGACAAGCCCCGTGAGGAGGGTATGGAAGTCACGGCCTTTCTGTCAAGCGAAAATTAGGCGGCTCTAAGAGCCAAGAAATTGTATCCGCAGATGGCGCAGATGCCGCAGATGGTTCCGCAATAGATGAATACTCGAACAAAGAATCCCCCTGGTGGTTGTCGTTATGAAATGACTTCTCCGTCCGGAGCTGCTATGGAAATGCACAACTCTTCTCCTTGCCGCTCCTCAGGTGAAAGTCTCGAATTTGCGAGTTCCGGGTACACCATACGTAATTATGTACGGGAAAAGTTGACCGGCGTATACAAGGGATTATGGGGCAAGTTGCACGAGTGGTCATTCGAGGCTATCCGCATCACATCACGCGGAGAGGGAATCGCAGGCAGTAGACCTTCTTTTGCGAGGAGGCCTGGGGCGGCTTTCTAGCCCCGGAACAGCAACGGAACACGTTGAGTCGTTGCGGTTAGACGCGAGAACCGGCAGACCGCTCGGTAGCGACGAGTTCATAGGTCATCCGGAGAAGATGGTTGGCCGAAGGCTGAGGCGAAAAAAGCCCGGGCCAAACAGGACAATCGAAGGCAATTAGGTATGGTGTACCCGGAACTTCATGAGACTGCAACCGTCCTTGCCCAGACCATCCCCTCCTCTTGGCCTGTCCGAATATCCTATTGTCCGCTACTGGGTGGACGCATCGGAGCGACTCTCTGACCCTTTTTGCTCGCTCCGGCGTTGCCCTTATCCGTTACTGCCGCTTGGAGAACTTCCACGATGTCTTCGCGCATTTCACGCCTGGCATGATCGAGGGCTGTCTTGCCTGCTCCATCCTTGGCATTGATATCGGCCCCTTTGCGTACTAGTAGCTTCACAATATCTACTCGTCCTCTCTTACCCGTCAGGACTGCTGAGGTAATGGGTGTGCGACCCAAGTCGTTCCTAGCGTTGACATCAGCGCCTTTGCCTACAAGCAGCTCAACAACATCGGATCCCGCCATCAGAACAGCTAACGTGAGAGCTGTTTCCCCATTCCTATTCTTGGCATTAACGTCTGCGCCTTTGTCCAGAAGCAGCTTAATGGTCTCAAGATCCCCAGTTCTGACAGCTTGGATAAGGGCTGTCTCGCCCTCGTCGTCCTTTGCATTCAGATCAACACCTTTCTCGACTAGGCGGTCGACTTCACGCCGGTCGCCGCTTCCCGTTGCTGCAACTAACGTCGTTTCGGCTCCTAATGTTTTCAAATATCGGATGACATCGCTCTGACCGTAGATTTGAGCGAAACTCAGAGCTGTATCCCCTCCTTCGGATTTGGCATTAATTTCAGCGCCGTTGTCGACTAGCACTTTGGCTGCCCCCAGAGCGCCGCCCGCCGAGGCAAGCATCAAAGCTGTACAGCCATTCATTTCTCTCTCATTAATCTGGGCTCCCTTGCCTATGAGTAGCTTTAGCACACCAACATTGTTGTTCTTGGCCGCGACCATCAGAGCCGTTTGGCCGCCAGAATGCTGCGCACCGAGTTCCGCTCCTTTGTCGAGAAGCAGTTCGGCAATTGCGACGTGATCCCCTTCGCCTGCCGCTACCGCGATCAGAGCCGTGTTATTTTCGTTGTCCTTAGCTGAGGTATCGGCCCCTTTGTCCAAGAGCAATTGGATTACATCATCGTAGCCCGCTTCCGCGGCGATCATAAGAGCCGTCCCGCCATCGTTGTTTCGTGCATTAATATTTGTGCCTTTTGCTAGAAGGCTCTTGACCAGCGCCAGGTCCCCGCGCCCTGCCGCGTCTATGAGTTGCTCGTCAAGACCGCCTTTCGCCGGGGCGATCCCAACCCACGGTAGCACTACTAGAACGACAACGACGCCCAACCACCACTTTGTAGTCCTGAGGATGCGTCCGGTCTTCATGCAATCTCTCCCGTCCATCCTGCCAAGACATTGCCCTGCATCGTCTCGCCCTCGTCTCGGACCCTCCCGAGCAAGGATCGCCTTGGACAATACCACCATACTTGCGTATCCCTGACCCCTGCCCCTGAAAGACTTTTCCAATATATGCTGACCCACTGAATCCCCCACTGCAAGGAATCACGCTGGTGGTAATCCTGCGAACCCAACGGTCCTCTCCCAACCAGACCTGGAACCCCATAGCTGTCCCTTACCTACCGTTGCACCTATTGTTATGATTGGGTTTGAAACCGGACAAGCCCCGTGAGGAGGGTATGGAAGTCGCGGCCTTTCTGTCAAGCGAAAATTAGGCGGCTCTAAGAGCCAAGAAATCTTATCCGCAGATGACGCAGAGGCCACAGATGGTTCCGTTATTGATGGATTCTCAAACAAAGAATTCCCCTGGTAGTTGTCGTTATGAAATGACTTCTCCGTCCGGAGCTGCTATGGAAATGCACAACTCTTCTCCTTGCCGCTCCTCAGGTGAAAGTCTCGAATTTGCGAGTTCCGGGCGCACCATACGTAATTATGGACGGGAAGAGTTGACCGACGTATTACAGGGTGCATGGGACAAGTCGCACGAATGGTCGTTCCCGGCTATCCGCATCACATCACGCGGAGAGTGAATCGCAGGCAGTAGACCTTCTTTAGCGAGGAGGACTATCGAGCGTATGGGGATTTGATGTCCGAACGGTGCTCAAAGCACGGGCAGACCGCTCGGTAGCGACGAGTTCATAGGTCATCCGGAGAAGATGGTTGGCCGAAGGCTGAGGCGAAAAAAGCCCGGGCCAAACAGGACAATCGAAGGCAATTAAGTATGGTGTACCCGAACTTCCATGCTCCGGCTATTCTACCTCGTAGGTGAAGAGCTCAAACGGTCGGTGGAATGGCTGATCAAGCGCCCGATCAAGGGTGCCGGAAGGCTCAAGATGCCGATACCTCCGCATAATTCCGGTTGAAGAGCCAGCGGGCAATAATTGTTGACTGAGCCACAGCGCTATGTCACATTTGACATGATTCGTGCATTATCAGCTAGGGAGGAAATCCATCATGGACATCCGAACCAGTTGATGAGTAGCTATGTGATGGTGGTACTGCTCGTGGCGGTCGCGGGATTTTCGGGGTGACGAGAGCGATGGAAAAATGGTTGACGGAGCGGCGAAGGGTGAAGCACGCTCAGAAACAGGAAAAAAGGGGCTTTTTCATCAGCGTGACCACGGATTTGTGTGCCTTGGGACGTATGTGACTCCACACGGAGACCTTTTCGGGGTCAGCTGAGTTATCCCTTGTCCCCTCAAGGCCGCGAAAACCTTCAAAATGGCCAGAGCAGAGCATGATTCAGCTCGGAGACGGACAATGAATACCTGCCGGAGAATCGTGGAATGCATCGAGCCGCGCTGTCGGGATCTCGAAGTTCAAGATGTTAGAGTCGGGCTGGGCTATAGTGCGGTTCAACTCGATGACGGCCGTACGGGAGTGGCGTTCACTCTGGGAAAAGACGCGGGGTGCTGTTCGGTATTTCCGGGGTCTCTCCCCCTGGCGGGACGGCCCGCCGGCGAGCTGCTGCGATTCCTGGAGTCATCGATCCTTCTCGAAATCGTTGTGGGGCTGGCCACTGCCAACGCCGTGGCAAACGTCAAAAATGCTCGCACAACTTCCGGAGACGTCTTGGAGGTTCTTGAGGTACACCCGGGAGACAAAGTTGCAATGATCGGCGCGTTTCACACATTGATTCCTACGATCGAGGAACGAGGAGCCAAGTTGCATGTTTTCGACGAACACGAGGACAGCGCAGCAGGTGTGAAACCTGCCCATCGTGCGTACGATGTTTTGCCCGCCTGCGATATCGCTCTAATCACCTCGACCACGCTAATCAATGGCACTATCGACGGCCTGCTGGAATCGGCCGCGAATTGCCGTGAAGTGGTGTTGCTCGGATCATCCACCCCTCTGCTTCCGGAGGCTTTTTACGGGACGCCTGTGACGATGCTTTCCGGAATCACCATAGACGGTGCGGCGGGCATAATGAGGGTCGTCAGCGAAGGCCGCGGGACAAGGTTCTTCAAGCCTTTTGCGTCAAAATGGAACTTGCCCGTTCGCTCTCAGACTGAAAGATAGATCCGGCACCAAGTCGCACGTTCAAGAACTCAAGCATTCCTTGAGTAATATATGTTGGTACTGCCACGAGACCGATGGAGAAAAACTTTGTGGTCCTCGATCCGTACATTCGGTGAGCTGGATACGTTGAAAAATTAAGGAACCAAGAGACAACCAAAAAACCGACAGGGCTCGCCGCCTTGTCATTAACTGAGAGAGGACGTACGAGATGATATCGATCTGGAAAGCCGCAGTGGAGGAATTTGATCAACGCCGCAACTTCGTGTTGGCCACAATCCTCGATGTCCACGGTCCCTCCCCGCGGCACGTGGGGACTCGATTCCTGGTCCGCGGCGATGGAAGCATAGTGGGGACCATTGGAGGGGGCATGTTCGAAGCTGACGTCCAGAAGTTCGCCGCCTCCGCCCTGGAGACCGGCCTTTCCCGGCGGGACCTCTTTTCATTCACCGGCGCGGACGCCTCTGCCAACGAAATGATCTGTGGCGGAGAGACCGACGTGCTCATGGAATTCGTCAACAGCGGTGACAAGGCACGTGAGGCTATTTTTCAGCGCCTACTCGAGGTCTCCCGGGAAAGAATCTCAGGCAGCCTCTTCACTGCCCTGCCCGTGGCAGTAGGCGGCCGGACTGCGGAACCAATCCGCCAGCTCCTGGTTGACCAGTCGGGGACACGTCTGGGGGGGATTCCCTGTGAGGAGGAAGTATTGAGGTCAATGCCCGAAAAACGCCTCCTCAAGCCCGCCCAGTTTTTGGAAGTTCCCGGGTGCGAATACCCCGTCTTTCTCGAGTCTATCCGCAGCAGAGGAGAAGCGCTCATTTTCGGCGCAGGACACGTCGGAGCGTGCGTGGCCCATGTTGCGGCTTATGTGGGTTTCAAGGTAACGCTTATCGACGACCGCTCGGATTACGCGGACAGCCGGCGGGTCCCGGATGCGGACAGAGTGGTTGTTCTCGATTCTTTTGATCGGGCGTTTGCCGCTATTCCCGTGGACGAGGACTCTTATGCGATCATCGTCACCCGCGGGCACGCGCACGACAAGACCGTGCTCGTTCAGGCGCTCCGAACAACGGCCGGGTACATAGGCATGATCGGTTCCAAGCGCAAGACCGGGTTAGTTCTACAGTCTCTTCTCCAGGAAGGTTTTACCCAAGAAGACATTGATCGGGTGTACACCCCTATCGGTCTGGACATCGGGGGAGAGACTCCGGAGGAGATCGCCCTGTCCATAGTAGGCGAGATGGTGTCGGTCAGAAACCGGAAGAACGGGCTTCCTCGGCCGTGCATGGGATGATCCTTCGGGCCTCAGGCCAGGGGACCCTGCCATTCGTCACGGTGATGCAAGCCGGTTTCGGGTGGATGGCAGGGATTTGAAAAAGGGTTGACGGAGTGGCCCGGGGCGCGGTGCGCGGCAAGGAGCACCGCATGCATAGGCATTCCGGTCATCCAAGAATCCAGGCACGAACCTTTTCACGCGCGGGAACGCTGCCATGATGCTTCACGGTCCCATCAACCACCAGGATAGGTGTCATCAGATACCCAACCGAATCTGCAGCGTCCTGACAGGGTTTTAGCATTTCGTCCAATTCCGAGGTCCACGCGTCCGCCGCACGGCAATCGGGTCCAACTTCTTGTCTCTTCCGGTTGATCAAGCCGGATACGGCGCCCCAATCCATCGTAATGTCCCCGGCTTTGGCTACATCTTTCGCTGTGCCAACCTCTCGCCCGAGTCTCTGCCCGAGCACCACCGCGTCGGGAGCACCGAATGTGCAGTGACGCACACGAACTGCGACTGAACGTTCAGCCGCTATTTCCTCTACAAATCGGCTGAGGAGGTCACACCTCGGACACGGCGGCTCCGTTCCGATCACCAGGACATCAATCTCGTGTTGTTCCATTTCTTCTCCTCTTGGAGCGGTGTCGTACTTATTCGCCCGCGGGGCAATGGTTCACCGGGACTGTGACCTCATTGAACTGAGACGTACGCGGCCTCCGCGTACCGGAAAGCGCCCGCTGAACGGTTGCCTCGCAGGCTTGTGGCGCATCCTGGCGACAGGGAAATGTGGTAGTAGTATTCCTACGGCCCTATGTCAATGACACACTGCGTATCTCCGCAGTTTTGCCCACCCTGACGTCTTTGGTCTTGATCGGCTCCCGGTGATACCTGGCTCCCACGGGAGGGGCAGGTGATTCCTTCCGGAATGTGGTATTCCGCAGCCTCAATTTGCGTTGTGGCCTTTTTGGCGAGCACCATCCCGAGCCAACGCCTCGAAAAAACATGTGATCCTTATCCCAGGATTGAAGTCATCTTCCGTTTTGCAACGGTGTCGAAGCTAACTCCTCATTACACTCCCATCTGTGTGTGGCCCGGGTACTCGGTACGGAATCAGCATGGGCACTCTGGTTTTGTAATCGAGGTATGCCTCGCCAAAGGAAGCTGCCAGATCACGCTCCTCAAGTACCGTGCCTATGATACAAAATGCCGTAAACAGAACATTAAAAAGCAACCGATCTGCCGTTAAGTCCGGGAACGACCAGATCATTAATATTAATGAAATGTAGAGTGGGTGGCGGACCCAGCGGTACGGGCCGCGGGCGATCAAGGGTGATGGTGGTCTCTTGGTGCCGCGCATATGATCCAGGATCGGAATCAGGCCGAATGGATCGAACACACCGAGCGCCCGCCAACCCCAAGCAAAGAAGGCCAATGAAAGGAAAAAGACTCCGCGGAGCAGCCAACGCACGATGCCTTGAGGCGCCGTTATCGTGTATGCCGACTCCTGCCAGAACACAATCAGCATCATCAAGACGACGCCGGAGACGATTGCGAACAAGGCTATGTCGTATTGCGCCGGGATGACACCAGCCAACCGCTGGCGTACCGATCGCCGAATCATGACACTGTGTTGAACAAAAAAAGCCAGACAGAGGCAGGCATCGAACAAGAGGCTAGTGGATTCGGCCAGTCCAAGATCCACCAGCTTCAGTGGACCGATATACAGAAACAACATGAATACCAGCAGTGCTCCCCCTCCTAGGAAGGCCGCCAGTCCCAGGACTGAATATGCTGTGAACCTGCGAGCAAAGGTCATCATGTCCATCCTCCTCCGGAGACTATTTTGTTAGCCTATAACATTCTCCTGCTTCCCGACCGAGCTCTTCATTGTCGTAGCGATTCAAATGGTTGTGGGTTCATTTGCTTTCCGTAATCTACTTGCTTGCTCGTTCTACGAGTCTCTCAAACAGCTACGCCTCTTTCTCCAGTTCACGGGTATTTTTCTCGGTCTCCGTGAGCAAAACAGAGAAAACCTTCTTTGCCCTGGCAAGGTCTTCTTTGGCTTCTGAGAATCAGCGGGGCACATAGTACCCGCCCTGTGGCAGGTTACGCCATTGACTGGAAGACAGTCAAACATTTCTTGTCGTTAGGTCGCGCGGTTGGCGGCTGTCGGCGGATCTTGAAACGCTCGTCACGACTTGGCCGCCCAGCTGTCCCAGTGACAAGTCATAGTTAATGATAAGATATTGTTAATGTTTTTGTGGCAAGAATGGGAACCTTTCTTCACGCGAGGTGACATATTGTACAGGAGCCAGAGATAATTAGTTGGCTACAGAAACCTTCGAGGCGAGGAGTAAGAGATGAGAACGACAGCCTACGCAGTGGTATTGGCGTCTTTTGTTGCGGTATTGCTGGCGTTCGCTACAGCACCGTCCATAGCAGCCGTTCCGGTGTCAAATCCCACGATGGATCAATCAGGATCGACGGGCAACTATCAAGGCACGTACTATCCTGCGTACTTTGACACTTATCCTACATCATGGATGCAACCTGCCGGCGCTGCCGGCGGCGGAACAGGTAAAGCGGCGCATAGCGGCACGTACTATCCGGCGTACTTTGACACCTATCCTACATCATGGATGCAACCTGCCGGCGCTGCCGGCGGCGGAACAGGTAAAGGGGCGCATGGCGGCACGTACTATCCGGCGTACTTTGACACCTATCCGAGCGATTATGGCAGGTGATTCCCGGGCATCTATTATTGATCCGGTTTGCCGTTAGGTGAGCCAGCTTCACTCCGGTAAGCTCTACGGCCTCGGGGCACGGTCCCCCAGACCGTAGAAGTAATCCCGGAGTATCGCAAGTGTTCGAGGAAAGGATTCTGAAAGAACACGCTCACTTACACCGTTGAACTTCTCAATGTGCAACCATTTTGGAACTAAAGAAAGGGTCTTCTGCAAAAAGACGGTCAATGCCTGAGTAGCCACCTTGCCTCATAAGACGTTGGAATTACATACCCCGAAGGACATGTCGGGAAACATTCACGGCTATGGAACAGCCCGGAGTGGCAGAGGCACTACGAGGCTGTATTCGGGTAGGGTGCGACTGGAAAGATAGCGCTTGACCCGGAGCTGTTTGAAGCGCTATGCTCAAAAAGTGGCAAAAGAAGATTTTGCATAAAAGTGATGCCGGTTTTGCCTCTCACGGGGCTTGTTGGAGCGGTTACGGAGCCTTTTACGAGTACGGAGAGCGCCATCCCCTGGCCGGTTACTGGGAGCAACGAATTGCGAAATGGCAAGAGCGCCGCACAACACCTGTGAAGGGCTTCTCGTGCATCGACGAACAGTCTTATGAGGGAGCGACATGCCTCAATTACTGAGCGCCTATACCATAGACACACCTGCTGGACGATTCGTCATTTATCCAGGTTCTCTGGCAGCGGACCCCGATTCGCACAAACCGCTCTACTGGTATTATGCACCTGAAGGATGGACAGGGAAGCCGCACAGTGAGGGCTTCTACTCCTCTGAAGCTGCGGAAGAGGCCTGCTGGGAAAGTCTGAGAAAATGACATGAGTATAGAGGTGGCCGACGAGTTCGCCTCGTACTAATAGACCCGATAGTCACAAAGAGTCCGCTGCTGACTTTGCTCGATTACCGGTCCATGATTTCTACGGCAATGACCTTTATGATGAATTGTCGCCACTAATGGCAAATCACTTGTTTATTCACTAGACCCCACGCAGTGGGGAGACGTGCCTACGATCTTCTTCGTCCAACCTATGTCAGCGGCTTCCCGACAGTCGCGTAGCTGTCTAGCGGAAAAACCTTTTAATATACTAGGAGATCCACAAGATAGCCTGCGGCGATGGCAACCATGAATACGTTCAGAGCGAACGCGAACACCAGTTTCTTCTTGAACATCGAACCGAGAAGTATCAACTCAGGGATGCTCGCCCCGGCGCCGCCTATGATGAGGGCGAGAACCGTGCCTATCCCCATGCCTTT
>Ga0247841_10011353_pt1 | contig 11863 bp, 7 predicted proteins | sample LaCruzMarch2015__2_FD_192410 | JGI IMG/M metagenome (GOLD analysis project Ga0247841, IMG submission 192410) | Freshwater microbial communities from meromictic Lake La Cruz, Castile-La Mancha, Spain - LaCruzMarch2015_18m | ecosystem: Environmental > Aquatic > Freshwater > Lake | place: Spain...
ACAGTCAGATGCTCTAACCGACTGAGCTAAGGAGGAGTGTTTCAATCAGGCTGCAAAAATACTACTTTCATGTAAAATTGCAACTTGAAAGTAATATTTATTTATGCGCTGAATTTCAGTAGTTTTCCTCTTTTAACTGCATATATGCCTTCGGATGTAAACAAGCCGGACAGTTTTCCAATGCCTTCTCTGACTGGTATACATAACCGCAGTTGATGCATTTCCACCATACTTTCCCGTCTTTAATAAATACTTTATCTTCCGAAATATTCTGCAAGAGTTTTAAATACCTGCGTTCATGCTCGGCCTCAACTTTTGCAATCATCTTATATGCAGTTGCTACTTCAGGAAAGCCTTCTTCCCTGGCTATCTGCTCAAAATGCGGATACAATTCTGTCCATTCTTCATTCTCACCTTCAGCCGCAGCTTTCAGATTCTGACTGGTAGTGCTAATTTTTCCGGCCGGATATTTTGCAGTAATTTCAGTTATACCACCCTCTAAAAACTTAAAGAATCTTTTAGCATGTTCTTTTTCCTGGTTTGCCGTTTCAGTGAAGATGGCAGCAATTTGCTCGTAGCCTTCTTTTTTAGCGACACTCGCAAAAAACTCATAGCGGTTTCTCGCCTGTGATTCACCTGCAAATGACTTTAACAGGTTCTGTTCTGTTTTTGTTCCTTTTAATGATTTTTCCATTTTCTTATATTTTTAATAATTATACTTCAATAAAGTCGGTTTTTTCACTACCGCATACCGGGCATACCCAATCATGAGGCAGTTCTGAAAATTTAACACCCTCAATTGACTCGTTATATATATAACCGCAGGCTGTGCATTTAAATTTTTTAAATGATGCATTTTGGTTACCGGCAGATAATTTTGCCTTGTTTATGTATGTAGGTGCATTCTTTGGAGCCGACCCTTTTTTTACCTGCCGGTAATACAAATATGTCAATGCTTCCTTTGTATCATCAATTATTTCTGATTGTACCAACCGGCCAATAAACAGTATATGAGTTCCAATGTCAATTGTCTGAAAGACTTTACACTCAAGAAAAGCGATACAATCATCAAGAATAACGGGAACTCCCGTTTCTCCATATTTAATGGTCATGCCGTCCAACTTGTTTATGTCTTTTCCGCTCTTATATCCAAAGCGGCCTATTATCTCAGGGGCTGTATCCTTATGTAAAACCGAAACAGCAAATGCACCAGTATCCTGAATAATGCCTGCCGTATGATTATTTTTATTACACGCGGCGGCAAAAGCCGGTGGTTCTGCAGTCACCTGAAAAACTGTATTTGAGATAAATCCATTTCCATTATTTTTATCACCTGAACTCACAATGTACAATCCGTAAGAGATACTGAACAGGGCTTCATAATTTATCATGATACTATGAAATAATTTCCGATTCTCAGGGTTACAATGCAACCTAACCCTGACTATCAGACAATTGATAATTAAATATAGAGATAAGGGTAAAAATATTATGAACAAAGAACGAAAAAAAACTGTAACAAAATATTTAACAACCGGAGTTTATAAACAAATATTTGGAATTTTAAAATTGACAATTTATAACTTATTTTGTTTCTGAAAACAACATGAATTATTTTCTATGAAAAAACCAGTTATTCTGAGCATTCTTTGCATTGCACTGATAAGTTGTATTGCGCAGGTTGATTATAATTATGCAGTATTGCTGACTGCTGAAGTTAACGATGCTGTTCCGTATATCACCCTTAACTGGCAGCAATCGCCCCAGGCAACTGGTTATTATGTGTATAAAAAATCTGAAACGGCTGCAAGCTGGGGAGCACCTGTTGCAATTTTATCTGGAACAGTAACAAGTTATACCGATAATAATGTAGACGTTGATACAGCTTATGAGTACCGGGTAGTTAAGCACACTTCAACAACAAATGCCTATGGTTATATATATTCAGGTATTAAGTATCAACCTGAAGATTACAAGGGAAAGCTCATTTTGTTGATTGATAGTTTTTTTGTCGATTCATTGGCTCCTGAAATCCTTCGTCTGATGAAAGATATTTCAGGAGATGGCTGGTCTGTAGTAAAGTACAATGTTTCAAGGACGGAATCAGTGACAAATATCAAATCAATTATTAAGAATGAATATGATTCTGATCCTGATAATGTTAAAGCATTACTACTGTTTGGACACATTCCCGTACCTTATTCAGGCAATATTAACCCCGACAGTCATGCAGATCATTTTGGGGCATGGCCCGCTGATGTATATTATGCTGATGTAGATGGTATTTTTACCGATGTCAGTGTAAATAATGATACTGCTTCACATCCCGACAATATTAATGTTCCAGGTGATGGCAAATTTGACCAGAATGAAATACCTTCTGAAGTCGAATTGCAAACGGGTCGAATTGATCTCAGTAATTTGCCTTCATTTCAACAAAACGAATCTGTACTTTTGAAAAATTATCTGGAAAAAAATCACAACTTCCGGAATAAATTAATCAGCAGTGAAAAGCGTGGCTTAATTGATGATAACTGGAGTTCAGTTTCTCAACCTATTGGAAGTTGCGGGTGGCGGAATTTTGCTCCTTTGATCGGAGCCAATGAAATTGATACTGGTAATTACTTTCAGACATTAAGCCAGAACAGTTATGTATGGTCGTATGCTTTGGGAGGTGGCACTTTTCAGAGTGCCGGTGGTATAGGACAAACCTCCGATTTTGCCGTCAACACAGTGAAATCGGTCTTTACAATGCTTTTTGGCAGTTATTTTGGTGACTGGAACAATGAAAATAATTTTCTGAGAGCTCCGCTTGCATCAGCCGACCGTGCCCTTACCTGTTGCTGGGCAGGCTGCCCTTACTGGCTTTTTCATCATATGGCCTTAGGGGCAAATATCGGTTATTCAACACGGCTTACCCAGAATAATTTAAGTTTATACAGTTCAAATGCTTCCGCTAATCAGGTTCATATAGCACTGATGGGAGACCCGACCCTGAAAATGGATATTGTTGCTCCTCCTTCAAATATTAATTTATCAATAATTGGGGATGATCATATCAGGGTTACCTGGTCGGCTTCTTCTGAATCAGTTGCCGGATATTATGTTTATCATTCCACTGAAGAATTTGGTAAATATACAAGGATCAGTCCGGCAATAATTAGTATCTTTACCTATACACATACTCAACCATCATACGGTGTCAATTATTACATGGTTAAAGCCGTCAAGCTCGAACAGACCCCAAGTGGCAGTTACTACAATGTCAGTGAAGGTATGGCGGGTTCGATTTCATATACGCCTGTCAGTATCGATCAGGTAGAGTATGAACAGGAAGTATTACTTACCAGTCCTAATCCCGTAAATGATATACTGAACATGAAATTTATGAATTTCAGAAGCGGACTATGTTTTGTAAGTTTAAACGATCCTGCCGGCCGCATCATAAAGCAATTCCGGATAACTTTAAATGCTGGTGAAACAGATTACGCCATTGACAGAAATTCTTTTAATGCTGGTGTTTATTTTTTAAAAGTCGAAACGGATTCAGGAGTTATTACAAGGCGGATAATTTTAATTTAACAAATATTTCTTCGATTTAATTGTTTTAATTAGTTCATTTCCTTATAAGTTAAAATCCCTGATTCATTAAAGATTTCTAAACAAGAGTTTCACAGAATAAAACAGAGTTACACAGAGTTATTATAGCTTTACTTTGCATGGTACTTTACAGTTAAATAAAAGACTTGTAAATTGTCTTTATCATATTTTAAATATTCCAACTACTTTGTAAATTTAATTTTGATTATACAGTATCCCACAGGTCATAAAGCATTTTTTTTTTGCATGTATACAGAAAATTATTTACTTCGGGCTTTCAATTAATATTAAATATCATTAAATATGACTGAACAGAAAAAGTTTGTACCATTTGTTTCAGCTGAGACAAACATGGCCGAGTTTACGATCAGGGCATTAATAATTGGTTTGTTCCTGGCGGTAATACTCGGGGCTGCCAATGCGTACCTTGGCTTGAAAGCCGGTATGACCATTGCTGCCACATATCCTGCGGCAGTGATCGGGATGGCAATTCTCAAATTATTAAAAGGTACGGTTCTCGAAGAGAACTTTGCCCGTACCGTCGGTAGCATAGGTGAATCAGTTGCTGCCGGAGCTATCTTTACCCTGCCTGCATTCTTCATATCAGGTTTATGGGATCCTTTTTTTACTCCCGGTCATTATATCACTTCTTCCCTGATTCTCATTGCCGGTGGTGTGCTGGGTATTATGTTTGTTGCCTTATTACGCAGGGTAATGGTGGAAGATGCTGAACTGCCGTTCCCTGAATCAGTTGCCGCTGCCGAAATACATAAGACCGGGCGCAAAGCAGGTAGTGGTTCATTATTCCTGTTTGGAGCAATGATAGGAGGTGCACTCATTAAAGCTTTAGCAGAATTTAAGCTTTTTGCAGAGACCATGGAAAAATTTTATGCATTTACAAAGCAGACGATTACAGGCACTACCATATCAGGCAAAGGAGGTATATTGTTAAGTTCACCGGGTATAAGTCCGGCATATATGGGAGTAGGATACATTATCGGCCCGAAACTTGGTGCGTTAAACTTCAGTGGTGGTTTGCTGGCATGGGGGCTATTGACACCTATTATTCTTTATTTCATTACTCCATTCATGGATTTGACATTTATTACTGAATGGGCAAATTATCTGGTGGCGAACAACCTGGCCTCGAATCTTGATGAGGGAATGGATAAAGCCGGTGATCCGGTCTTTCAGATGTACGCCATCTGGCGTTATATTGTTAAACCTATTGCCATAGGTGGTATGCTCATGGGGGCAGGTTTTACTTTATTCAAGATGCGTAAAAGTCTTGTTGCAGGTATTGGAAGGTCGATCAGTGACGTGAAAAAAGCCGCCTCAGGCCAGCAGGTTGCTATCGAAAGAACTGAAAAAGATATCAAATTCTCATGGATAATTATTGGCATATTAGCGGTTGCAGTCCTGACTTTCTGTATTACCTTCTTCATTTTCCATACCAGTGCGTTAGTTGCGTTTGTTGCTGCTACTGTTATGATTATCCTGGCATTTTTCTTTGCTGCAATATCAGGTTATCTTGTTGGTATCATGGGATCTTCAAATAATCCCATTAGTGGTCTTACTCTTACCGCCCTGGTTGTTACTGCTCTTATCATGGTTGTATTAGGCGTAAGAGGGCAGGAAGGTGTTGCTGCAGTTCTCGGAGTTGCAGCAATTGTCTGCGTAAGCGCTGCAGTAGCAGGTGAAATGCTGCAGGACCTTAAAGCCGGGCATATTCTTGGTGGTACACCATGGAGGATGCAGATTGGCGATGTCATTGGTGTTATCCTTTCAGGTGCGGTGATGTTTATTGTTTTGAACTTCCTTAATCAAGCCGACATTGCACAGGGGAAAGTAGATGGTTACGATGGTGGCTTTGGCAGTCCGAAACTTTCAGCACCTCAGGCCGGATTGATGTCAATGCTGTCAAAAGGTATTGTTGGTGGAGAAATGGCCTGGCCTTTAATTTTAGTAGGCTTGCTCATGGGTACTGCATTTATTATGATGCAGGTACGCAGCCCAATGCTTGTTTGCGTGGGTATGTACCTTCCTTTGGAAACGACATTTGCAATATTTATAGGCGGAATTATTAAAGGCATTGTCGATATGGCAGTTAAGAAAAAGCAGCTCAATGAGGCACAAAAAGCAAGAGTTGATAACGTGGGAATATTACTTGCGGCGGGGTTTATAGCCGGAGAGGCGCTTACAGGCCTTGCATTTGCCCCGTTTAAAATAGCAGAGATCGAACTTTTGAAAATATTCACTCAGCCAACAACCCTGTTTCACCTTATAAGTTTTGTTGTACTTATAATAATAGCTATAACATTGATCTGGGTACCGTTGAGAAATGCAGGAAGTCCGGATGAACCTGCTCCACCGGCAGTATCGATGTAACAATTTTGTTATTTGAAAAACAGCCCGTTAGTTCCGACTCACGGGCTGTTTTTTTATGACTCGTAACCGTATTTTGTGAGCCTTCGCTCATTATTGCGCCAGTCCTTATCTACTTTAACGTACATTTCCAGGAAGACCTTCTTGCCTAAAAAGGATTCGATATCTATCCGGGCTGATGTTCCAACTTTCTTAAGTGACTCCCCCTTGTGTCCTATAATAATCCCTTTCTGTGATTCACGTTCAACATAAATTACCGACCTCATCTTTACCAGTTTTTCTGTTTCGGAAAATTCTTCAAGTGTGACTTCCACTGAATATGGAATTTCTTTCTGGTAATTTCGAAGAATTTTTTCACGTATAATCTCGCAAATAAAAAAACGAACGGGTTTGTCAGTAAGGTCTTCCTTATCAAAATACGGAGGTGATTCGGGTAACAATTCAATGATACGTTTGAACAGATTGTCGAGATTGAAATTATGCAAAGCGGATACAGGAAATATTTCAGCACCGGGAAGTATTATCTTCCAACGGGCAGCAAGAGTTTCGACTTCTTCCTGTGATGATAGGTCAACTTTATTAAGTACAAGAAAAACAGGAACGTTTACCTCTTTAATCTTTTGAAAAGTCTCATTGTTAAACTCTCCTGGTTTTCCTGATTCCGCAACATCAGTGACGTATAAAATCATATCCGCATCAGTAACGGCAGTATTTACATACTTCATCATTGACCGTTGAAGCATGTAAGCTGGCTTGAGAATGCCCGGTAAGTCTGAGTATACAATCTGGTAATCAACTCCGTTCACAATACCCATTATCCTGTGCCTTGTTGTCTGTGCTTTTTGTGTGATAATCGATAGTTTTTCACCAACAAGTGTATTCATCAGAGTCGACTTACCTACATTAGGATTTCCTATAATATTAACAAAACCTGCTTTATGATTCATGCTATAAGGATATAAATACAAAATAATATTCTGCAAACTTACAGAAATCCGGTGATCAATAGGTAATATTTGTTTCTTACCTCCGATTTTACAGGGATTTACTTTTGTTTAATGCACTTATCTGAGGAACTGATAACGACAGCTATATGGATGACCTGTTTCTTTACCTTAATCCCTGTGCTGTTCAGTGATTCATCAACGCAATCGGCGCCGGTAAACTTAACGACCCGGATAAATTTGTGATTTTTCCCAATCCTTCAAATGGTATATTTTTCGTGAAATGCAATAATTCAATGACTTTTCCGGCAGAAACTACAATCTATGATATGCCTGGAATAGAGATCTGCAGGCAAACTATTTCAGGGAATGATACAACTGTCCAATTAAAAAAAGTTGAAAAAGTGTATTTTGTAAATATTTAACAACTGATAAAATCGGAATATTTTGTACCAGAAATGTTTTCAGTTCATAAAATAATTTAATTTTACTTTTATAAATGCTAATCTATAATTAATTGACAGATAGATTATTAATATTTAATTACGTTATATTATTAATAATTTGATATATGAAAACAACTACTTCTCTTCTTTTTGTCCTGTTTTTATTCGTTAATGGAATATTTGCCCAGGAAACCTGGGAATCGTTTACCACAGCAAATTCCGATATTCCTTTTGATAAAATTTATTGTCTAGAAATTGACAATAATGGTAAAATCTGGGTTGGTAACGACAACTCCGGAAGTTATAACCACCTTGCTGTATTTGATGGTTCATCATGGCAGGGATATTTCACAAACCTGTGGGTAAATGATATCAGTTGCAGTCCTGAAGGTTTGATATGGTCTCTTCACGAAACTTACCTGAAAAAACTGAACGGTGCAATCTGGGATCAATATTCCCCTTCAATACCTTTGAGTGTATGGTCGGGACCAATGTATGCCGGCACAGGAGGAATTGCCTGGGTTAAAAGTGATAATTCCCTTTATAAGTTCGACGGTACAGCATGGACAGAATATAATGTCGTAAATGGACTGCCATCAGCAAATATTACATCACTCAGTGGTATTGACCTGGAGTTATTTGCCGGATCAACTGATAAAGGAATGTTGTATTTCGACGGTACAGACTGGACAACTTACAATACAGGTAATTCGGGTATTGCAAGCGATAACATTGCCACAGTGAGGTGGAAAAACGGTGTGGTGTGGATGGCAGGTGATAATGTCCTGATCAGATTAGAGAATAATATTTTTACTTCTTACAGTTCCCCTTTAATTACAAGCCCTGAGGAACTTGATATCGACTCATACGGCAATGTCTGGATTGCTTCCTACGGAACCGGGGTGGTAAAATTCAACGGGACTGACTTCATCCTGTACGATCATAACAACCAGCCGCTTATCGACATTAATAACCAGATAATGTCAATCGGAATCGACGAAGAAGATAATGTCTGGATCGGAAACCGCAACAACGGACTTGTGGTTTGTCATACAGGAAATTCACAGAATAATTTTGATCCTAATGATACTATACGTGTATTTTTTCTTGGTAACAGCTTTACTGCAGCAAACAACCTGCCGGAAATGGTAAGACAACTTGCTGTTAATGCAGGAATACCGGTATTTATTGATTCGTATACACCTGGCGGGCAGTTTTCCCTTAACTTTATCCAGACACCCCTTGTGTTTGAAAAATTTCATTCACAGCCATGGGATTATGTGGTAATGCAGGATAACCAGGGCGCTTTTGTAAATGCTGTTCCATACATTGCACAAAATTATATTGATGCAAATTTGCAGCTTTACGACTCGGTTATTGCTGCAAATCCTTGTTGTAAAATGGTTTGGTTTGCCGGGTGGGCACTTGAAGGAGGTGTTTATGTTGGAGATAATACAATAAGTTGTATACAGAGAATTCTCGGGAACGTTGTTTACCTCAATAGCTTTGTAAATGAGATTGTTGCTCCGATTGGCGAAGCATGGATTAGTTCTCTGAATGAACAACCTGCAATCGATCTCTATTCGAGCGATGGTACCCACCCATCGCCTGAAGGCAGTTTTGCTGCTGCTGCTGTTATTTTCTCCGCAATATTTAAAACCGACCCTGCCGGTATTAATTATAATGGTGGTATAACTCCCGCTAATGCACAGTACTTAAGGACTACAGGCTACGAAGTGGTTACTGATACCGGAAATTTTGTCACTTATAATATTGGTGTTGTTTCACCTGTTATTGAACTCACAGGTACAACACTGAGTACACCTCAGGCTTACGATTTTTACCAGTGGTTCCTTAACGGTGTATTGATACCGGGGGCCACTTCACCTGATTATTCAATCACACAAGCTGGTATATTCTCACTTGTTGCCATGGATAATGATGGTTGTATACGTAAATCTTTCCCATTATTCATGGATAACCTGCCGGTTGCCGACTTTTCATATTTTGCCGGCGACCTTAATGTTACATTTTACAATAATTCAATTAACGCAACAGGTTATGAGTGGGAATTTGACGACGGAAATAATTCAACGACCACTAATCCTGTCCATAATTACTTAACCTGGGGAAGTTATACAGTGACACTTACTGCAACTAATGCAGATGGATCATCATCCATATCCCATGTAATCATTCTTTCAGAAAATCCCATGCCACATAATTGTGGAGACACTCTTACCGACCTTCGTGATGGCAGGAAATATCCGACAGTACAGATCGGTGTTCAATGCTGGATGGCAAAAAACCTTGATGTAGGTGTTATGGTGGCAGGCGGTTCTATTGGTAATCCGCATACTAATAACAATGTAATTGAAAAGTTCTGTTACAACGATAATCCGGCAAATTGTAATGTATATGGAGGTCTTTACCAGTTCAACGAACTGATGGATTATGTCAATGTCGAGGCCAGCCGCGGAATATGTCCTGATGGCTGGCATGTTCCATCAACGGGTAATTATGATACACTGTTTTCGAATTTTAACGCAGGTACTGTAGCTCTTGACCTTCAGACAGGCGGGTCATCAGGCTTTGAAGCGCTTGCACCCGGCTTTTGCTATTTCAATTACCAGGACTGGGTGTTTGGAAGCCTTGATCAATATGGTGTATTCAGGACATCTTCACCTTCAGCATCGGGAAATGATTATGCAATGGTATATTATTATTATCCTTCAGATGGAACAATTTATACTGAAAGTATGTACAAGAAAACAAACGGGTATTCGGTACGCTGCCTCAGGGATAACGGTAGTATTGGCATTGACCATGTAATGTCTGTTAATGATGTTTTCAGTATTCCGTTTCCTAACCCTGTAAAGGATATATTAAATATTGCATATGACCTGGATCAAATGTCCGATATCATTATCACCATAGTTAATGCTGCCGGGCAGGAAGTAATAAAAGCAAGAACAGATAATGCTTTTGGTAAGAATTACCTGGTAATTGATACCCGTAACCTGGCTTCCGGCTCATATTCAGCAAGGTTAATGCTGAATAACGGAAGACGATTTGACAGGATGTTTGTAAAATAATAAAATTACAAATACCTGTCACGGCCGCAAAGGGGTGGCTGCCATTTCACCGACAATCGTGATCCACTCGCGGACATACCATTTTGTTATAAGCCCATTGAGAACATAGGGATCATTTTTTGCAAAATTTTCAGCCACGGAGGGCGAGGCTCCCTGGAAAAATAAAATAGCGCCATCAACAGGTTCTGAAAGAGCGCCGCCAAGAACCAGTTCACCTCGTTCAAACGACTGCCATGCTAAGGCAAGATGCCCGGCACGGAATTTCACTCTCCTTTCCAGGTAATCGGGTGCTGTTTCGTAAAATAACAGGTAATGCATTTCTTATTAATTATGTTTGACTTTCCACTACTATGATTTTTAAGAATGAAATATTTGCTAAAAGTACATTAAGTTTATTGAATTTGGTTTTCTTAATGCAGATAAGCATATTTATCTAAAACTGTTTTGAAATTTAATGATAATCCTGATAAACGAAATATCAATTTTATTCTACCGGCATTATGTCACTCACGTGATTATCCCGTATGGATAATATATTGGAAGAAACAGATTTTTTCCAGTCGCAGCATTTTTTTAATTTTACAGTTTATTTTATTTATGATTTATGAATCACGATGATTTTAAGAAAGCAATATTGAAGGGCATTCCGGAGGAGTTGCCACCAGCAAAACCATATGATAAAAGTGTAAATCATGCGCCTGTACGTAAACCAATACTGAATAAAGAAGAAAAAAAACTTGCTTTACGAAATGCTCTGCGCTACTTCAATAAAAAACATCACGTTATCCTGGCGCCCGAGTTTGCTAAAGAACTGGAGGATTATGGAAGGATTTACATGTATCGTTTCAGGCCGGAATACAGGATATATGCCCGCAGTATTAATGATTATCCGCACTACTCAAAACATGCTGCGGCTATAATGCTTATGTTATCAAATAATCTGGATAATGTTGTGGCCCAGCATCCGCATGAACTTATTACTTACGGGGGAAATGGCGCTGTGTTCCAGAATTGGGCACAATACCTCCTTACAATGAAGTATCTTGCAGAAATGACCGATGAACAAACACTTGTTTTATATTCAGGCCACCCTCTGGGTTTGTTCCCATCACATAAAAATGCACCCCGGGCGGTAATCACCAATGGCATGGTAATACCTAATTACTCAGGAAAGGACGATTACGAAAGGTTCAATGCTTTAGGAGTATCACAATACGGGCAGATGACTGCCGGTTCTTTCATGTACATTGGGCCACAGGGGATAGTTCATGGGACAACCATTACTGTAATGAATGCTGCACGCTTACATGGCGACGGAAGTATTAACGGAAAGATATTTTTAACCTCAGGACTGGGAGGAATGTCAGGTGCACAGCCAAAAGCAACGGTTATT
>Ga0247841_10011355_pt1 | contig 11862 bp, 9 predicted proteins | sample LaCruzMarch2015__2_FD_192410 | JGI IMG/M metagenome (GOLD analysis project Ga0247841, IMG submission 192410) | Freshwater microbial communities from meromictic Lake La Cruz, Castile-La Mancha, Spain - LaCruzMarch2015_18m | ecosystem: Environmental > Aquatic > Freshwater > Lake | place: Spain...
TAAAAGAAGAGTGGATTAGTATCCGTCAATGCTCCTTGCCCGAAACCAAAGCCAAACAAATATACGATGCCCGGAACTACAACTATGCACCTTACCTCCGCAAAAAATCTGTAGTGCCCAAACCACCTCCGCAAAAAACGAAAGTCCTGATAACAACATTATTATGGACGGTTAGCTGCAAAATGGGTTAAATAACACCTTGTTTATTCACTATGATATTCTCAACCTTTTTACTGTTGACTATCACGATACCTATATAAACTTATTTGCTGATTTCGACTTGGGTTATTCACAAGATGATTACCTGGGCAGCGATGTAAAAAACGGGATGTTTTATGTATATAACGGCAAAGCAATAGATGACAACGGACAGCCCGGAAGTTATGGGGAACATCTTCCCGCACTCGGATTAAAAGTGATCGGGAGGCCTTTTCTGCCGGAAGACGGAACCGACAACCCGGCAGGAAGTTGCGACAACAGTATCAATGGACTAAACTTCGGAGACAATATTGTTGACAATGAACGGCTTGGAATGACCAATAGCTTTTTGAACTTTTTCAATGATGGTATGGAACCATTTGTTGCTCCCGATTATTATAAAATTTATGAGAAGTATTGGGTTGGATAATACACACCTACAGTTTGGTGGCAACGGAAATCCTTTGACTGGATCATATGGACCGGAATGTAACTATGTGTTTCCGGGATATTCGGATACACTTTGCAACTGGGGTACTCTGGGAATACCTCCATATGGTGCTGTCCCCTGGAATGAGACATCAGCTCAAAATGCCCCCGGTGACCGTCGCGGAATAGCCTCCATCGGCCCATTCACTTTTGCCGCCGGTCAGAGCATACCGGTGGATTATTGCTTCACCTTTGCAAGGGATTACGATGGTGACAATATTTCTTCGGTCGAAAAGTTGCAGGATTTGTTTGCCAATTTCAATGCGCAGGTTACTAACCTCATAACCCTTCCCACGAATTATTATTCGGTGGGCGAAACGCCTGTCAGCACCCGGCTGAGCATCCTTCTCAACCCGGCACAGGATTGGCTTTTTGTGATTTCGGAAGAAGAGTCGGCTCAACCGTACCAGATTTATGATTTCAGCGGAAAACTCCTTTCGGGAGGCTACCTGCAAACCGGCAGCAATCAGATTGATATCCGGGCATTTAAACCGGGAATTTACCTGTTGAAAAGCGGTGGCCGGTGGGCGAAGTTTATAAAACTATAAATAACAAATCACTGAATATATGGAATGATTTGGAATCGGATTCCAAATCTTTCCATAATTTATCAAAAATACTGTCCTAATTTCATTTTAAAAATGAAATTAGGACAGTTTGTATATTCCCGGTATCAGGTTGACCCACCCCGATTTACAAATTGCTATTTCTAACTATTCTGCCATCTGAATGGAATCCACTTCCACAACAGGCGGTTTTATCAGTTTCAGTCCCGAAGCCGTCATGATAAATATGTTGCCATCGGTATCATTGTCTGCAAAATCCCTGTAATTTGTCCGCCAGCGCAACGGCCTGTCAATTTCAACTTCGGTATTCAATGGTATCCCGACAATCACATCCAAACGCTGGTAGCGCATGCCGTCGTTGTATGGAAACATGAAATACGGGTTTAAGGATATTAAGGTATCCTGGATTTTGAAATGGTGGGAAATATTGCCTGCATAACCAGCAGCCTGTGTTTCCTGCCATCCCGAAGCCGACTGGATGCGCGTAACAAAAAGGCTGTCGGCAGGCACCGGGCGGATGCTCATGTCAATCTGCCCAAGTGCATAGGTAATATTTCCGGGAACGGTATCACCGGCCAATGGGGTAAAATACTGGTGATATTCGTGCGGGCCCGAAACCAAGTGGATCCGCTTTTGCCCGAAATAAACACTTTGTCTTTTGGTAACACTTGCTGCCTGTTCCTGCGACCGTGAATACTGGAACACCGCGCCAACCCCAGTTACGATACCGGCTGCAAGCATCAGTACAAAAACAATGAAAATTTGCCAGCGCAGTGGTGGCCATTTGAGCAAAAGGCGAAAACCGGTGTAAATCAGCAGCCCTGAAATGGCAACCAGGAACAATGCGACTGAAATGTACGCCAGCCACCTTACGGCCGCGCCGGGCACCAACCATTGCAAGGCGTGGAGCACTGTGGTGGTATCGAGCTGGTAGCTGCCCATGTCGAGGTGGTCCCTCACCAGCGATGCGGCGCTGATACCTGCAAACATAGCAACCAGCAACAGAAGCATGGCCAGCCCGGCCAGCCTGCCCAATACCAGTATCAACCACCTGAAAAGCCCCGCGGCCACCTCGGTTGCAAAACGGATGAAAGTTCCGGTGGCTTGCAGCATTGTGTTTCCTGTTTTCTTGATGCCCGAACCTGCAGAGGCGAGTTCGCTGCTGATGGTGTTGATGTTGATGCTCCTGCGCTGCATTTCGAGCTTTTCGGAGGTGGTAAGTGCAACGGGTAGTATCAGCCACAGCACCACGTAGATAATGATTCCCACAGCATAAAAAAGCGTAAAAGCGGCAAAAATCAGCCTCACCCATACCGGGTCGATACCAAACCAGGCGCCAATTCCGGCAGCCACTCCGCCAATCTGCCGGTTGTCGGGGTCGCGGAAGAGTTTGCCGCGGGTTTTTGGTCCAGGAATGTGATTAGGTTTTTCCGTTTCCGAATCCGATAATTGGTCTGGCTCGCCCATGCCGGTAATAACTTCTTCGATATTTTTTAACGTGATGATCATTTGCCCCTGTTCTTTCCGCTGGTTAAGCAGTTCTGCAATCCGCATTTCGATGTCGGCTATTATTTCGTCAGACCCCTGATCGGTGGCAAAAAACTTACGCAACCGGGCAAGATAGCTGTTGAGGCATTCGTAGGCATCGTCGTCAATGTTGAAAATACGGCCTCCGATATTTACTGAGAAGTTCTTTTTCATTGGATAATTGTATTTGTTGATTCTGATTGATTGTTAACTTCGGCAAGAGAATTTACGGCACGAACCAGTTCGTTCCAGCCGGAATGGAGTTCGGAAAGAAAAACGGCACCTTCCTCTGTGATGGAGTAGTACTTTCGCGGCGGTCCCGAATTGGATTCTTCCCAACGGTAACTCAGGAAACCTTCGTTTTTGAGCCTTGTCAGGATAGGGTAAAGGGTGCCTTCCACCACGATGAGGTGCGATTGTTTCAGGCGGTCGAGGATGTCGGAGGCATAGGCTTCGCGGCTGCTGATTGCTGCCAGCACGCACATTTCGAGCACGCCTTTCCGCATCTGGGCAATGGTTGAATCTGCTTTTTCCATAAGGTGTATTGTTGAATCAGGTTGCAAATATAATTCAATAAAAAGTACTATGCAATACATAGTACTAAATAATGCAAAATATATTTTTAATATATTACTAATTGGTTGAATATCAGTAATATAATATTTTATCACTTTTCAAAATTCAGGTAACTGTGTTTTTGAACAATGATTTTCTTTTTCAAATTGCAGATTTTTGTCTATTCAAAACTAAAAATGGCCGCTTATCAGGCAGCCATTCCAGAAGGATGATGAATTCGGGAACCGTTTATTCGCTTCTTTCTGTGTAAAGTTCTACAATTTTAAGAATTACTTCTGTTGCTTTTACCATGGATTCCAAAGGGACATATTCCATCTTGCCATGGAAGTTATGCCCTCCGGCAAATATATTCGGGCATGGAAGTCCCATGTACGAAAGACGGGCGCCGTCGGTACCCCCGCGGATAGGGACAACTTTCGGTATGATACCAAGTTGTTCCATGGCTTCCTGCGCCGTTTGTACCACATGGTAAACCGGTTCTACCATTTCACGCATATTGAAATACTGGTCTTTAAGTTCGAGGGTAAAACTGCCTTCGCCATAACGTTGGTTCATGAAAGCCACACAATCGCTGAACAGCTGTTTTTTCAATTCAAATTTTTTCTTATCGTGGTCACGGATGATGTATTGAATAAATGATTTCTCGACCGAACCATCTATCTTGATGAGGTGATAAAAACCTTCGTAATCCTGTGTGAATTCAGGCCTTTCGTTCACAGGCAGCAAGGCGTTGAATTCCATGGCCATCAGCAATGCGTTTTTCATTTTGTTTTTAGCATAACCGGGATGGATATTCCTTCCCTGAACAAACACTTTTGCCCCGGCAGCATTGAAGTTTTCGTACTCCAACTCGCCAATACCCCCTCCATCCATTGTATAGGCAAAATCGGCCCCAAATTTTTTCACATCGAAAAAGTCCACGCCACGCCCAATTTCCTCATCAGGGGTAAAACCAATTTTCAGGGTTCCGTGTTCAATTTCCGGATGATGCACCAGGTATCCGATGGCTGTCATAATTTCAGTAACACCGGCTTTGTCATCCGCGCCCAGCAGGGTATTGCCATCGGTAACTATGAGAGTTTGACCCAAATATTCCTTCATCTCGGGAAAATCGGCAGGTGAAAGTACGATGTTCTTCTCCTTGTTTAGTAAAACATCAGAGCCATCGTAATTTTCCAACAGTCGGGGGGTGATACCGGCACCGCTCATATCGGGGCTGGTGTCCACATGTGCGATAAATCCGATTATCGGAACTTTTTTTATCGTATTGGACGGCAAAGTGCCCATTACATAACCATTCGAGTCAATGCTAACTTCTTGCAAACCATAAGCTTTCAATTCGTCATGAAGCAGGTTGAGCATATCCAATTGCTTTTCCGAACTCGGGAAAGTAGTAGCGTTTTCATCGCTTTGGGAGTCAATTTTAATATATTGAAGGAAACGGTCGAGGATTTGTTGGTTGGAGATTTTCATAATGTGCTAATGTGCTAATGTGCTAATGTGCTAATGTGTTAATGCGATAATGCGATAATTATGGTTTGAGGGTTTGAAAGGGTTTGAAAGTCTGAGGGTTGGGGTGGTTGATGTTGGGGTGGTTGATAGTTTCCTGTTAATTGGATAATTTGTTTTACTTGGCCAACAAAATACCGGATTAATTAGCAAATTAGCAAATTATCGCATTATCACATTAATTATTCTTCCTTTTTCGCCCTGAGCGATTCCCAGATAAGGTAACCACAAAGCATCATGAGCACACCAAAGGCAAGCATTTGCGCCTGATTCGATTCTGCCCATTCCTTTTTCACATAGTTGATATCCATAAACTTAAGCGCAGCACTGATTACTCCCATTAAAGCCCCACCGGCAATAAAACCGGAAGCAACAAGTGTTCCCCTCTCGCGTCGGGACGTGTTGAGTTTTTCATCCTTGCTGCGTTTGCTAACAAAATGGGAAATAATCCCGCCCAACAGCAAAGGGGTGTTCAGTTGGATAGGAATAAACATTCCCAAAGAGAAAGCCAATGCAGGAACGCCGATCATGGTAAGGATAAGCGATAGCATTGCCCCGGCAGCATAAAGCAACCAGGGTGCCGGCTGTCCTGACATCATCGGACCGATTACGGCAGCCATTGCATTAGCCTGAGGAGCCACCATTGCATCAGGGCCGGTAAACCCATAAGTTTCATTTAGAACGATAATTACCCCGCCCACGGTAGCAGCCGACACAAAAGTGCCAAGAAATTTCCAGGTTTGCTGTTTGTACGGCGACGAACCGAGCCAATAACCAACCTTGAGGTCTGTAATAAAACCTCCTGCCATGGAGAGGGCCGTGCAAACCACGCCGCCGATGATCAATGCCGCTATCATTCCGGAGGTGCCTTTTAAACCAACCGAAACCATAATCAACGAGGAAATGATGAGCGTCATCAATGTCATTCCCGAAACCGGGTTTGTACCCACTATGGCAATAGCATTGGCTGCCACTGTCGTGAAAAGGAAGGCGATCACCATCACGATGGCAAGCCCGATAAGCGCGTATCCCAGGTTGTGGACAACCCCGAACATGAAGAAAACAAATAAAATAACCGCCACCAGAAGGATGCCGCCTGCAATGATGCTCATAGGCAGGTCGCGTTGGGTGCGTAGGACTTCACCGGATGCTTTATGTTTTCCAAAAATCTCTTTTCCGGCCAGGGAAACCGCAGACCTGATAATTTTTGACGAACGGATAATTCCTATGATCCCTGCCATGGCAATCCCGCCAATCCCGACAGGTCTGATATAAGCGGTAAAAATCTGTTCGGCGGTCATATTAGCAATCAGGTCAGTAATATTTACACCGACAGCTATGGTTTGCCCATCGGCAAAATAGTTGATGACCGGTATCAGCACGAACCATCCGACGAATGAACCGGCGCAGATTATAGCAGCGTATTTCAACCCTATGATGTATCCTAATCCAACAACAGCAGCCCCAACGTTCAGTTTAAAAACAATTTTGGCTTTATCAGCCAGTAGCTGGCCTGCCGGAATCATTCTTGTGGTAAATACTTCGGACCACCAGCCGAAAGTGGCTATAATAAAATCGTACACTCCTCCGATAAGTCCGGCAACCAGTAGTAAACGAGCCTGGCTTCCTCCTTTTTCGCCCGAAACCAACACTTCGGTTGTGGCAGTAGCTTCAGGAAATGGATATTTTCCATGCATTTCCGAAACAAAGTACCTGCGGAATGGGATCAGGAACAAAATCCCCAGGAAGCCGCCAAGCAACGAGGAAAGGAATACCTGAAAATACTCCGCCTCAAGATTAAGGATATATAGTGCTGGCAAAGTAAAAATGGCACCGGCCACAATCACGCCGGAACTGGCCCCGATAGACTGGATAATCACATTCTCACCAAGTGCATTTTTGCGATTAAAAACAGTTGACATCCCCACCGCAATGATGGCTATAGGAATAGCTGCTTCAAAAACCTGGCCTATTTTCAATCCAAGATATGCGGCTGCAGCCGAAAATATAAGTGCCATTATCAACCCCCAGATAACCGACCAGGGATTTACTTCGGGATACACCTTGAAGGGTGACATGACGGATTGGTACGTTTCGCCCGGTTTCAGCTCTGTGTAAGCATTTTCGGGTAAACCTTTAATTGGGGTATTTTCTTGTTCTGACATGAGACTTTATTTTTATGCGGTTCAAACTTACAAAAGAATTCAATGTGTCAATTCGAAAATTTGATAATTCGAAAATTTGACAATGCTGTATTTAGCACATTTGTTAATTGGCATATTTTTCATTGATACATTAATACCCACCCGGTTATTTCCCCATTATGAACTGCCGGCATTTCCCCTTCATTTACTGTGGCCGGGAACCAGCGGTGTGGCCAACATTTTCCAGTAATCATATTCGTCGCAGCTTGAGGCTTTATTGTACAGATTGGTGAGTATAAAATAAGCACTAACCATTGAAAGACAAAAAGTACGAGCAGTCCTGAAAACTATGTATCCCAACTTTTATTAAAATGGTGCGCAATGTAATTATGGAGAAAATCCATTTGATACCCGAATTTTAATTATTTCGGGTGCGACTTCAAGTCGCGCCCGGACATCTATGAGAGAATCAGGAGTTTTCATCATAATGAAAATATTTAGCTATAAAACATTTTTTATTCATTGTAATGAATATATGTAGCTATCTTTGTACTTTTATTCAATATGATGAAAACATGGAAACACCAACTTTTATTTCGAGGCCGGCCTACCTGAACAAGGTACTTCCTTTTATTGGCAAACCATTGATCAAAGTGTTTACCGGGCAGCGGCGCTCGGGGAAAAGCTATTTGTTGTTGCAAACGCTCAACCTTATCAAACAACAAGCTCCTGAAAGCAATATTGTTTTCATCAACAAAGAACTTCCTGATTATGATTCGATTAGAAACGATTCGGATCTTTTAGGGTATGTGAATGTCCACAAACGGGAAGGTGCCGACACAGTGGTTTTTATTGATGAAGTACAGGAAATAACCGGGTTTGAAAAAACGCTCAGGGGACTGCTCGCAACTGGCGGGTTCGATATTTATTGCACTGGCAGCAACGCCCAATTGTTGTCGGGCGAATTGGCCACTTTGCTTTCGGGCAGATATGTGGAGATTAAAATACATTCCTTGTCATTTCAGGAGTTCCTCGCATTCCACCATCTCGAAAATTCGCCAAATTCGCTTACCAAATATATGGTGCAGGGGGGGATGCCCTTTTTGATCCACCTCGAAGACAACGATGCCGTAAGGCAGGAATATTTACGCAACGTGTTGAACACCATCCTTTTCAAGGACATCGTGCAACGGTTCAACGTGCGAAATATCAGTTTTCTGAACAACCTGATGGCCTATCTTGCCGACAATACTGGCAGCCTGGTATCAGCCAACCGCATCAGCGAATACCTTAAATCGCATCGGCTCGCTGTTTCAACGGCCACCATCCTCGATTACCTTCATTTTCTTGAATCCTCTTACCTGATTCACCGTGTTAAACGTTGGGATATTACAGGCCGTAAGTTGTTCGAAATCAACGATAAGTACTTTTTTGAAGACCTTGGTTTGCAACATTCCCTGAAGGCATACGACCCGGCAAACCTGGGGAAATACATCGAAAATATGGTGTTCAAGCACCTTTCGGAATGCGGATATCAGGTGTTTGTGGGCAAAATCGATGACAGGGAGGTGGATTTTGTCGGCAACAAAGGCAACAGCACAATCTATGTGCAGGCAACACTCAGTGTTTCCGAACCTAAAACCTTTGAACGCGAGTTTGGTAACCTATTGATGATAAAGGACAACCACCCGAAATATGTTGTTTCGCTCGACGAATACGCCACAGGCAACCACCAGGGAATCACGCACCTGAACCTCCGGGAATTTTTGATGATGGAAGTGTAAGGCTTTTCGGTAGTCCGGGTGCGACTCAAAGTCGCGCTCTGACTTTCAGGAAATCAAAGTTTAATGAATTTCGCCCAACGGCTACCGCTTTTTAACAGATAAATCCCCGGTTTAAATGCCTGGATATCAAGCTGGTTGCTGCCGGTTTGCAGATAACCGCCAGAAAGGTATTTGCCACTGAAATCAAAAATCTGGTACGGTTGTGCTGATTCGTCTTCCGAAACCACGTAAATCCACTCCCTCGCAGGGTTAGGGGTAAGCCGAATCCTTGTGTTTACAGGCGTTTCGCCCACCGAATAATATGTTTCGGGAAGGGTAATCAAGTTGGTAACCTTTGCATCGAAATTGGCAAACAAATCCTGCAACTTTTCCACCGAAGAAATATTGTCGCCATTGTAATCCCTGGCAAAGGTGAAGCAATAATCCAAGGGAATACTCTGACCTGCATTAAAAGTGAAGGGACCGATGGAGGCAATTCCGTTCCGGTCACCGGGGACATTGCCAGTAGTGGTTTCATTCCAATAATAGCCGTTCTGGTTGTATCCGCCATTGGGCAGCACGCCATTGGTGCCCCAGTTGCAAAGGGTATCGCTCTTGTCTGGGAAAATAAACCTGCATTCCGGACCAACTCCTCCGGAAGAGGGATGCCCGTTGCCACCAAACACTAAATGTTTTCCATCCTGCCAGATACTCCTTAATAAATCGTATGTATTTGAGGTTGATCCATGTTGCATAATATTTGTATCATAATTAAAAGTATTGAGGCAATTAGTCATGCCAAATCGCTCATTGTCAATAATCTGATCTCCGAAATTCAAACCGTTGATACTATGATCGCAACCGCCGGCAGGGTTGTCGATCCCGTCTTCCGGCATAAGTGGCCCGCCTATTACCTTCAAACCGATGGCTGGCGGATGTTCCCCATAACTTCCAGACTGCCCGTCACCATCCATTACATCGCCGTTATAAGCATATGCCATGCCGAGTTTCACATTGCTTCCCCAATAATCATCGCCCCAAAAACCCAAGTCAAAATCAGCAGACAATCCTAAATAGGTATCGTGATACACTTCGTTGGAGCGGTTGATGATATCGTAATGAAAAAACAGGGTGTTTTTTAACAACGAATCATCGGGCCGGTCGAAAGCATAAGCCATACCTGTGAATTCAACTCCCATTTTTGGGTTATCAAATGAAGAATGAGTAAATGAGGTATCGTTAAAAACCATAAAAATTGCCTGGTCGCCCCTGATAAGCGGGTAGTCACCAGCCATGGGGTTGTATATGCCGTTGTTGTCGTTATCATAAAAGGGAGCAATATTCGCCGTTTGCCCCAGCGAAACATCGCCATGGGCAGGCCAGGTCGCAATAGCTGCAATAGGTTGATAACCTGCGTTGTTCCAGTTTGCTATATGATTTTGGATCTGCTGTTTGCTCAGCTTCCAGAGGCTATGCCATTTCTTTTCATATGTTGTATCCCTCACTATAGAAACAGGGCCTGGCAAATATTCAATATCGTTACGATAACCACCCGACCGAATTGTGGAATGGAGCGTTCCATCTGCATCAATTCCCAATAAACAGGTAGAATGCAAAATAACAGCCATGTTTCCGGAGCCTCTTGGAACTTCAAAACAGGCTCCCTTATCATCATCATAAAAATGGTTGCTCCTCGAACTGATGCGCGCATTGATATTGCTGATATCCAGTGAATCAAATGGCAAAGGCGTTTTCAGAATAAATACCACAGTGCCGAAATCTAATGCGCCATTAATATCTTTTATCTTATACAGGAATGTAAATATGAAATCATTTGAATACTCTTCGTAGCAATCGGTAAACAAAACTTCCCAGGTGCTGTCGTTAATTTTAGTACAATTATTCGGAATGGAGTAAACATAAATCGAATCCCCGTCGGGGTCGTAATCGTTTTGCAACAGATGCACCTGCACCGGGTAACCGCAGAAGCCATATACCGTGTCGTTTACCGCTACGGGAGGGGTGTTGTCGCCGGAAGCCTTCAGAAGGATAAATGAAGTCAGCAAGAGGAGGGAAGATAGCTTTTTCATTGGGTTGGGAATTTGGAATCAACAAATTTAATACAATTAAATATCTTTTTTGTAAAAAAGCACTTATTTTAGCAAGTCCGGGTGCGACTCAAAGTCGCGCCCGGACTACTTTTCAGGTTTCACACATTCGCTGCCGATAAACCTCTCCTTTTCGGTAACCCAATCGGGCAAGCCGGGCGGCTGCACCGATAAGCCTTTTGCTTCGCGTTCGGCAACCAACAGGTTGAGCGACAGCAGTTGCTGCAATACTTCGCCCGAGGAATGGAAACAATATGCTTCCATAACCGCCAAATCCAATGCCGCGTGCAGGTCGCGCATCTCGTTTTTGCCTGGTTTTTCGAGAAGGCGGTACAGGTCGCGGAGGCTGAGCTTGTTTTCGCGCAGCAGGCGGGTGCGGGTTTCGTGCAGCAGGCGGGCGGCGACGGCCACTTTTTCTATTTGCGCCAGGGATGGATTTTGCGGCCAGGGAAAGGTGTCCCAGATGGCAGCAGAATTATAATTTGGTGTCATTGCCAAGGTGGTGCATTTTTCGGTAAACCATTGCCAATGAAGGTTTGACTGGATAATTCCAAATGAATAATAATCCTCAAAAGTGAAACACATCACTTTATCGTTGGGATTTATTTCGGAAGAAACAAACTCGAAAATTGGCCTTTGGGTTACCCTTGCACAAGCAATATACCTTTTTAAACCACCAATATTTTGAAGCATATCTTCCCGTCCGTAACTCGGTTGCCACCATTTGTTCAGGAAATTGATATGGTGTTTGTTCACCTTGGCTTTGGGGTTGGTTTCGAGTGCTTTACGGTTTTCCTCCAACTGTTCCTCCGCTCTCGCCTTTCGGTCGGAAAGCACGGTTTGCTCAACAATTTTAAACAGTTTGGTAAATTTAGACGCTGTTATCACATCCAATCCGGTAAAATCAATCACAAACCTGCCGGGTTGTGAGCCGGGGCTTGCCACCAGTTCGTCGCCGATAAGGAAGGGTTTAAGCACTTCC
>Ga0247841_10011356_pt1 | contig 11862 bp, 9 predicted proteins | sample LaCruzMarch2015__2_FD_192410 | JGI IMG/M metagenome (GOLD analysis project Ga0247841, IMG submission 192410) | Freshwater microbial communities from meromictic Lake La Cruz, Castile-La Mancha, Spain - LaCruzMarch2015_18m | ecosystem: Environmental > Aquatic > Freshwater > Lake | place: Spain...
ATCTGTGAGAATATTATACATATAGTAACTCCCTTCATCATGAATGACAAACTGGACTTCGAGTTTCCCTCCTTGGGATTGATTGAAGTTCACGACTGCGCCATAGTCGTATTTTTTTGTCTTCAAATAACGTAACACCTGCCATAATTCTGTTTGTTTCACAGGAGTCTGTGTCGCTTTTAATTCATAAATGAACTCCAAATAACTCTGAAGACAAATATCCAGACGAATACTGTGGGTTCCTCCAATCTGATGTCCCTTGTATAAGATAGGGAGAACTTGTTCCATAATATAGAAGATTCCATTTCGTTGGAGTTCAATGCCAAGAGCTTCTTGATACACTTTTTCTGTATGGCCTTTGCCTAATTCATTCGCCACTTCCTGGCAACATTTGGCGAGAAACCAGAGTTTTTTCTTGATTTCTGGGGGCAATGAAATATCTACTTTGGAGTCTTCTTGAGAATTCAAAGCAGGTAGTTTTGTTGGATGTTGAGAGCATTTCGCTTTAGTGTGAGTCGCGTCTCCACAGAGAGAACAAGGCATGCTTCACCCTGCTACAACGTTACTCTCAATTTTACGCACTCTTGATAAGACGCAACGTTTTCCCTTTCTTTAAGACAGATTTCACAGGTTTGCTTCGTAACTTTCGTGTGGCGAGACGTCTAGACACCCCTGCGTATTTTTCCGAACGAGATAGACTTCTGTTTCGATACGAAGTGGGAGCTTTCTTATATTTCACATTCGCAGATTCATTGCCTGTCGCATTGCTCGGAAACCGCACACCTTTTGTGGGTGCTACAGAAACCGATGGTTTTCCTCGTAGATGAGGAGGGACGTATTTGCCAGGCATTCTACTTACGTTGGTGTTTTCTTGTTTTGCGTCCTTTCTTGTGTCTTCGATTGCCTCCATACTGGTTCTCATTGCCCCCATTGATATTGCGTTGCCATCCTTCCGCTTCTTGATTTAGTTTTTCCCGCAGAGCATTCACTATTTCAGAGGACTCGCCCACCATACTTGCGACACGTAACAAATGATCAGGCATGCCTAATTGATTGCCCGGGATATCATAATAGTTACCTAAGACACCATCTAGCGATGCTTTTGCTTTCGTGACAAGATCAGGAACACTGAATAGCTTGTAATTTATCGCAACCACTTCATTCTCATACTCGTTGTTGAAGTTCATTTCTATTATTTCGCCAATAAATATCTCCCATAGGAGAACATTTGTCTGAGAGCAATCTTTTGAATGGGGTCAAAGTGTTCAAACATTGACTTCAACCAGTCAACAATCCGATGTTTTTTCTTCAGACACGCATGTAAATAGAGTTTCTGGTAGATATACTCCCACGGATAGTTCTCACTTGCGTAGTCTGAATAGACTTCTTGAAGTCCTTCTAAATTATCTTTTTCAATCAGTGTTTTACACAGTTTGAGAAAGCTATCCATTTTTCTATTTAGTGTTTGCGTGTTTTCTTAGCCTTCCTAGTTCTTTTTATTCTTCCGTGTCTTGTTAATTATTCTGGGAGCATTCTTCAAATAGTTCAACGAGCTCAAGACCTTCTTTGTGTTGAATTGGACAATTTCTTGAACATTTAAATTGAAGTCCTTGATTAAATGCTTCATGATACGAATCACCTTGTCATGAATAATCTTCACATCCTTCGTCATAGGCTCACCTTGTCTCTCCATGACAAACTCATATAACGCATCCTTCAAGTGAGCCATACCGTTTAATGTGCTAATCGCATAGGCATATTGAATATCAGGGTCTTTCACTCCTACAATACGCCCAACATGGGCCATTTCCGAATTTGCCCAGCACATAAGACCTTTCGCGGTCATCTCATATTTCTTCGGGGACGCCATTCTAGTAAAGACAGAGTTTAGAAATAGGGCTTAGTAATAGGGGCACAGGAGGTTTACCGACGCTGCACCTATACTTTAGTAGTAGGGGCACCAAGGACCAGGGCATGGTCCCTGCCACGTATGTCTGCGCCACCCCCAATAAGGCCTGTATCCGTAAGGCCATCCATTTGGACCCCCTCCCCACCCACGCCCATAGCCTGGCCACTGACCAAACGGTCCTCCAGGGCCATACACAACGTAGGTCACAAATCCTTCTTTGTCAATAGACGCAGAAGGAGTCATGAAAAAACTCGCTATCAAAACAAGCGCAACCAATGACATTGTTTTCCAGCACATTCCTACTTAAGCATTATCTTCTGTAGTTTGGTTTACATCATATCCACCGTCTGCTTCATAGACATCTACCTGAGGAGCAAAGCGTGTAATGCCTGCTGCTTCCATCGCTTCCTTTTCAGACACGTATTGATTCGGGTCATAGCGCCAGATAGCTTTGGTTCCACCTACAGCCCATTTGCCCATACCGAGTTTCTGGAGCAAATTGTCTAATCTGCGTTGTTCAGGTGTCATATCAGATTTGTCCTGGATGATTTTAGCCTTCTCCTTTTCTTGTCTATCCTGGATCAATTCACGAATCTGGTCTTGGGAATACGCCAACCCTTCTTCTTTGTATTTGAGCAAACAGCTTTGAAGAATCTTGGCAGGAAGTCTCGCCGGCACAGAAATGGTGGAGGTTGGAGCAACCAAGCCAGGGTCGTTCGACGGAACGTGATTGGGCATCACAAATTCTGCGAACAGTCCGCCAATTAAGCATCGTTGAAGGAACAAGGCTGTATTTGACCCTCCACGAACCACTGTAGGTCGGAGAACCTTAATGAGCACAGGAATGACAACAGACAACCGGTCAACTACCTCTTGTAATTTTGCTCTGACAAACTTATCCGTCTTTGGAATGTCCTTGGAAATATCATTCAAATAAGATGTGTGGCGACTGTAGGCTTCCTTAATGTCTGCGAAGACGTCTATAGAAAACTCTGTTGTTCTAGAGGGTTTGATGATAGGTCTAAATTCACGAGCTCCCATGCTTCCTGTTGACAAGATGCGCTGGAAAGGAATTAAGAAGTAACTGCGGAGCGCCTCACCCAGCTCTTGGGGTGGCAACTTCACGAGCGCTGTGTAATTTCCAAAATTTCCTTCTCCCAACCGTGTGCGGATTTCGTTTTCTAAGGCGACGGCCTTATTGGATAATGGTCCTAGCGCATTGATGATATCTACACGGGTAGCATTGGGAGGAAGAGCCTCTAATGCTACAATGACCTCCCGCAAAACTTCATCATAGTCTTCAAAGGGCGATGGCAAGACACTTAACATTCCTCGCAGATTTTCAAGAGGAGATGGCACAGAGGGCAAAGGAGACGGAGGGATGCTGGTATTGCGATTCACACTGTTGAGCAATTCTTCAAAGCGCTCTCTTGTAATATCTTCTACTCCAGCTTCTCGTAGAGCAGCAATGTCACGTGCTTTTCTGTTTTCAATGGCAGATTGAAATTCTTCATCAAACTTCTTCTGTTTTTGTCCATCTTTTCCATAGCGTCGTGTGGGAGGAGGCAGACGAGGATCTTCAGGGAATTGGAAGTCACACCAGGGACATTTGTTGTCATACCCAGGCTCATGCTGTTGTCCCAGACGAGGACCTCTAAAACAAACGCGTAGGAACAGTCTATACATAATAGACGCATCTGCTTTCGCAAAGAGTCTCTCTAAAATTCTGGGTGTCATGTGAACATATAAGCGGCTTCCAGTGGGTCCTTTGGGAGGTTCATACAGAGGCAACTCAGGAAGAGTTCCTTTGGCCCGCCAAAACTCACCAGGCTGTGTGAGATTTGTGTAGCAACAGGCTGTTTCAGAAATACCAATTCCTGGTATATATTTTCCATATTTCAAGGCGTAGATGTGCGCCTGTTTGATATACGCACGAACCTTTTCAGAATCAGATGCTGTCTCTACTACAACAGGAGCCTCTGCTTCCGCCGCCAATTCCTTTGTAGGAATGAAGGGAACAGGAGTAAATCCATACGGAATACTATCACTAGGTCTTCCTCCTGTTGATGCGGACCCAAAGGTCTCCAGCAAATACTGTTTTTTATCCACAATGGCTTGTTGAACATCAGGTGTTTCTGCCAATTGCGTTGTAAAGGATTTCAAGTAGGCCATGATTTCCTTGATGCGATTGGGGGTTGATGAAATGTTTTGATAGCCTGTGAGGTCCCAAGGCTCTGTTCTCTTTGTAATACTGGAGATTGCGCAGGCTAGATACTCCATGCCTGTATCAGGTTTTCTAGAATCAGCATCCTTTGGATACCCTGTAAATTCTGGCGCAACACACCCAGCCAATGTGTAGCGAACCACATACTCAGGGACGTGAGTTTGGACATCAATCAACAAGGCCGCGGCACAAAGAGAGACCAAAATACGACTGATAAAGACGTCATAATCGGTAGAAGCTTTGCCTGCCTTCTTCAAGGCTCTCTGACTCTGGGAATATCTGCCTCTATCAGGAGCTAGCGTAAGGGCATTTTTCACACGAATTATCATTTTCTGATAGGAATCTCTGTCTGGATAGATACCCACTAAGGCAGAAAGTTCAGCGATAACTTTATAGATTTTCACCTCATCCTCAGACTTTGTTTCTACCCTCTCCTCTTCCTCTGCTTCTGTTGTCACAGCTCTCATGAGTTTTTCCTCTTCTAGAGCATCTTCATCAACAAGAACATCGCGGCCTGCCATGGGTCTTCCTTGGTCATCGTATTCCAAATGGGTATCATACTCAAAATCAGAAATAGCTTGGCCACACTGGCGACAGATGTGTTGTCCATTGAAACGCCCTCCACCAAAAACCAAGAGCAATTCTTTGTGAATCACGTCTTTTTCTTTGGGTCGTAAAAATTCTTGGAGAAGCAAATATTCGTGCTCGCAAATCAAATGGTGAGGAGGCTCACCATTGTTACACCAGAGCCAGTGATTCTCTTTTTTCAGTTTATACAAACGAATCATCTTATTCAACAACAACATACGCTCTGTGTTGTCTTTGATAAGTCGTATCTTATTCAAATCTTTCACGTGCTGGCAAGGATTGGGTTGAGGAGGCTGGCCCGCATCCTGGAGTTTTTTGTCTTCTTCTAATTTGTTCAAGACTTCACGAATAAAAATATCGCGTTCTGCTCTCATCCTCTCCTTCGCAACCTCAGGATTCTGTGCTAACGTGTTGATGAGCAAGTCAGGATAATAGACATACAAATACGCAAAGCGAGCCACATCATCTTTTGCATACGCAGGAAAGCGTTCCAGAAAGTCATCCAATCTCTGTTTTAGAATCGGCTCACCTGTTTTATCACTGGCAAGTCTCATAAACATCTCATAGACGCGTTGTTGGGGTAAAAGAGGAAAGGTTTGGATAGGCTTTCTCTCTTTGCGACTTGCGAAAATAAGATCTCTGGAGGATTTAATGAGTTGTTTCACAGCCGCTCTGTAAATACCAATTTTGCTTTCCAAGACAGCTTTCTGGGCCATTGTGAACTCCGCCTGAAGCAAGCCAAAGGAGCGCAAATAGGGCATTAAATCACCAATGCCTCCTCCATAAATGGCCTGTCCTTTCAACCAGTCAGCGATTTCTGTATTTCCCAAGGTGCTTCCATCAAAACTCACAGAAATAATTTTTCCAGCTTCAGGAATATCCACGATGTTTGTCTTGCTTAAAATCATGGACATAAACATGGGTGTTTTCATGGCATTTGCCACGTCCAACACAAGAACACCTGAACGAATGTATCCTAAATCACGAATGAATTGAAGAGGGAACAACAAATAGCCTTGGATTTGCGATTGGTCAGCCTCTTCTAGTTTGTGTGTCAAACCACCTTCTCCATATCGGCCAAACCGAGGTCCAAGCGCTCGCATATAACTGTATTTCACTTTGCCAAGATAAGATGCGTCAACCTTTGTCTCTCTATCAGCATCCAAGCGAACAAGACCTGTTAATGTTTCAGGGACTTCTTCTGTGGCAGGAATTTCTTGACGGAAAAAATCAGTATCAAACTGAATATCTTTCAACTCATCATCCTCTCTCAAGGGAGAAATGACCATGAAATAGCGGTTGTAGTAGCCTTGCCAGATTGTAATCCAGCGAGGGATTTTCTTAATGAGACCCATTGTGGGAGCTTCCGCTTCCACGAGGCCTTCGCGCAACTGCGTCTCCAAATATCGGTTGGATTTGATAACAATATCTTGTAAATAGTGAAGACGAATGGCAGGGTCAGGAACTGTCGTGGGATCTACCGTATTTCCTCGCTCATGGGCCTCTAAATCTTCTTCTCGATGGTCCACATAAATGGATTTCGCAACATTCAAGATTTTCTTCGCAAGAGGAAATTCTGTTTTCTCCAAAAGTTCGACCAAGGTTGTAAACGCAACAGGTTTTCTTCCTACAGGCTTCTCACCACTGTAACGCGTGATGTCATTTCGCAAATAAAACATGCTCCACACAAGACGTGTGACCTCGCGAATTCGCTTTGCGCTTCTCTGCGCAGCAGGATCTAACTCACGGATTCTCTCTCTCAACATATCGTTGATTTGTTCATCATCCTTATACATTAAGAGCCAGTCCTCTAGTTTTGTTCCTTGGAACAGACCAGGAATGATATCAGGAGCTTCCATTTCATCCAGGAATTCAAAATCCAGAAACTCTTCTTGAACTTCCGCAGGGGCTGCTTCATTTGGCACACTTGCTTCCTCTTTCGGTGGTTCTATCACACGCAACACATCAAACGGAGCGGTTGATCTGTCTTTGGGAATCCCTTTGAATTCAAACGAGAGAGCGAGTTGCTCTCCTGCTGTGTCTTCTAACGTGGCAGTATCTGTGACCTCATCCACTGCGATAATCTTGTAGGTTGTGAGTGGCTCACCCTCCGCCGTAAATGTCTCTACCAACATATCTTTGGACATCCCTCGTTGTGCCACAAAGGAAGAGAGTAAGCGTTTCTCAAGAATTTGAATTGACGTTAGCTCATACTCAGGTAAAAAGTTCAAGTCACCTTCTTCATCTGTTTCCATTTCAAACACCGTAAGTTTACGACTTTTTCCATCTTCTAAAATACTCACTCGTGTTTCATCAATATAATAAATGCGGCCACGAATTGTTTCAATCTCAGCTTTGTTCGAGTGGAATTCCACCGAATCTCCCAACTCTAATCCTACGTTTTCATCTGCGATTTCCTCCTGAACTTCTTCAGCGCTAGGACCCACTTGAACACCAGTATCATTTGCTAGTTCATCGGGTGCGGAACCAAGAATAACACCCACAACATCTTCATCATTTCTTTCTTCGGGTTCCATTCTCCCCTTCTATTGTATCAGAACCAAAATCCAGTGGAGCTTGGACGCCTAAAAATTGACACCTATGAAACCTAGTATTCAAGCATTGCTCCAAATGAATTACCAGATACAAGTATTTCGTGATATTCTTGCGTCTCACTCTACATGGGAGAGTCTTCAGACCTATCTATGTTCGCCTGAAGGTGGACAAATTCGGTGTGTAGGAGAGGGTCGGTATCGTATTCTCCGTTATGTAAAAGGAACGAGTGATTTGAAGAGCTCTCATGGGAAGTGGATGCGTTCTGTGATTTGGGATACGGAAGAGCATCTTCCAGTCTGTATCGCTCCTCCAAAGGCTGAATCAAGTGATGTGGCAACCGGAGAGGGTCTCTCGTATCCTCTTGTTCAATGGTTCCTAGATGGCATCATGATTAACGTCTTCCGAACGTATTCCGATCCAAATACTCTTCAGATTGCGACTCGCACACAAATTGGCGCAGGTGGAAAGTTTTACAGTAACAAGAGCTTTAGTCAGATGTTTGACGAAGCACTTCAAACGATGGGATATTCACGTCAGGATATTCTCAATCTTCTGGCTCAGCCAACAGAAATGGTTCCCAATCACTTTGCTTCCTTTGTTCTTCAGCATCCTGAGCATCGTGTTGTATCACGTTGTAGCAGCCCACGCCTCTTTGTTGTTCATGTTGGCGCTGTTCATGACGATGGTTCTGTGAGTCTCAATGAAGGGTGCGAGCAGTGGTTGAAGTGGAGACTTCCCATGTTTGCTCCAGGACTTATTGTTGACGTGTCGAACTCTGATAAATCTCTAACAGACTTCTTCAGCAATCAATGTCAGCAGCAAGGATGGTTCTTCCAGGGTCTTACATTCAAGGATGGAAAGGGAAATCGTTGGCGCATGCGCAATCCCAATTATCTCTACTTGCGAGCACTCCGTGGCTCCGAGGCCACTGTGTTGGAGCGTTTCCTGCGTCTTCGCTCAGAGAATAAGGTCATAGAGTATGTGAAGCACTACACAGAGGACCGGCAACAGTTCTGGGACTTTGAACAGCTTCTGCGACAGAAGACGGATGAGATTTTCAAGGCGTATTGCTCTGTCCATAAGTCGCATGAAAAGAAGCTTGAGGACCTTCCGTGGGCGATTAAACCGTGTGTCTTCAAGCTTCATGCTCAGTATCTAGAGCATTTGAGACCCCAATCGGAGAAAGTCTATATGAAGCATGCTGTTGAACTCGTGAACACGTTAGCCCTCTATGAGCAGAAACGTCTTCTAGTGCCTGAGGCCGCAAAGTAAGTCAGGTTGAATTTTATCTTTAAAAGTCTAAAGGGTAACCACAACATCTTTTGTAGTGACAATGGCTGCTGTAGGTATTGATTTGGGAACGACCACGTCTTGTGTTGGTGTATGGCAAAATAACCGTGTAGAGATTATTGCGAATGACCAAGGCAATCGCATTACTCCTTCGTTCGTTGCTTTCACAGAGTCTGAGCGTCTTATCGGTGAGGCCGCAAAGAATCAGTCGGCTGGAAATCCTAAGAACACGGTCTATGAAGCCAAGCGTTTAATCGGTCGCCGCTTCGATGATGCGTCTGTTCAGCGCGATGTCAAGCTTGTTTCTTACAATGTCGTAAGGGGCCAGCATGACAAGCCTGAGATTGAGGTAGACTTTAAGGGGGAAGTCAAGCGTCTTCGTCCTGAGGAGGTGGGAGCAGCGGTGCTCCAGAAGATGAAGGCTATAGCTGAGGCTTATCTGGGCACTCCTGTCAAGGATGCGGTTATCACCGTGCCTGCGTATTTCAATGATTCTCAGCGTCAGGCGACAAAGGATGCGGGCATTATCGCGGGTCTCAATGTGCTCCGCATTATTAATGAGCCAACTGCGGCTGCGATTGCGTATGGTCTCGACAAGGTGAAGGGTGGTGAGCAGCATGTTCTCATTTTTGATTTGGGTGGCGGCACCTTTGATGTGAGCCTACTCTCCCTCGATGAGGGTGTCTTTGAGGTGAAGGCAACTGCGGGTGATACGCATCTGGGTGGCTCTGACTTTGACACACTCCTTGTGGAGCATTGTGCTCAGGAATTCAAAAAGAAGACGAAGATGGACTTGACCTCAAACCCTCGTGCGCTCCGTCGTCTCCGCACAGCAGTAGAGAAGGCCAAGCATACTCTCTCGTCTGCGACACAGGCGAATGTAGAGATTGATTCTCTTCATGAGGGTCAGGACTTCTCTACAACGATTACTCGAGCGAAGTTTGAGGCTCTCTGTGATAGTGTGTTCAAGCGCTGTATGGAACCGGTTGAACAAGTTCTTCGTGATGCGAAGATGTCAAAGGAGCAAATCAATGAGATTGTCATGGTAGGTGGTTCCTCGCGTATCCCTCGTATCCGCCAGCTATTGTCTGATTATTTTAATGGCAAGAAGCTCAATGATTCTGTAAATCCGGATGAGGCTGTTGCGTATGGCGCAGCTGTTCAAGCCCACATCCTCTCCAAGAAGGATGGTGCTCCTGAGGATCGCACGGACCAGCTCCTCCTTCTCGATGTGGCACCTCTAACTCTGGGGATTGAGACTGCGGGTGGTATCATGACTCCACTGATTAAGCGCAACACGACTATCCCCACGAAGAAGTCTCAGACGTTCTCTACTTACGCAGACAATCAGCCTGCAGTCGATATCCAGATTTACGAGGGCGAGCGTAACTTCACCAAGGACAACAACATCCTGGGTCGTTTCAGACTTGAGGGAATTCCTCCTATGCCTCGTGGTATCCCTCAGATTGAGATTACCTATGATTTGGATGCCAATGGTATCTTGAATGTGAGTGCTAGTGAAAAGAGCACAGGCAAAACAAATAAGATTACCATTACGAATGACAAGGGTCGTTTGAGCAAGGAGCAGATTGAGAAGATGCTCGCGGAGGCTGCTGAGCATGAGAAGGAAGACAAGGCTCGCATGGAAGTTATCGAGGCCAAGAATGAGCTTGAGTCTTACCTTTACAATGCGCGCAACTCCTTCAAGGACGAGAAGGTTGTAGGTAAGCTGGGTGCGGATGCCAAGGAAGGTGAAGAGAAGGCCCAGGAGTTCCTGACTTGGCTAGACAACCATACGGATGAGGACAAGGACACCTACAAGGCCAAGATGAAGGAGGCTGAGGAAGCTCTACGACCCCTTCTGATGAAGCTGTATGCGTCTGAAGGTGGCGCTCCTGGGGCTACAGGAGAGGAAGGAAATCTCCCTGGCATGCATGGACAGAGCTCTGATTTTCCCCCTCCTAAGGTAGAAGAAGTAGACTAAGATGTTACAAGCAATGGCGATGAAATATGCACAACAAGCTGGGAAGAAATATCTGTGTGAAGGGGATATTTCATCACTGAAACAGCGCGCTGCTCAAGCGATCCAAATGATGAATGCTGATACAATTAAAGAGTATTCAATCCAGGCCATTCAAATGATGCCTGCTGAAATGCTAAGTAATGTTCTCAAAGCATCTCCTATTTGTGCTCCTGGTGGATCTATGCCTATGTCTATGCCTATGTCAATGTATGGAGGAAAGAAGAAGAAAACACGCAAGCAAAAGAGAAAGCAAAGAAAAACACGCAAGCAAAAGAGAAAGCAAAGAAAAACACGCAAGCATTAAATTCTTGAATCTTTTCAAAAGAGAAAAAGAATTTACAAAGAGTAGAGGACTCTATGTCTGGGATTGGCACAAGTTTAACAGCAGCGGCCATGGGGACTGCCCAAGGTGTGGCAAGTTTAACAGAGGCTGCGGGAAAATCTGTAGAAGTTGCGGGAAAGACAACCGCAAAGGCTGTTCAAGTGACAGGTGTTGTAGCAGATAAAGTTTTGAATGTTGGACAAAAAGGCGTAGAAGTGGGAGCCAATGTCACCATGGCTGGATTGAATGCGGCTGGAACGATTAGTAAAGTAGGGTTCCAGACTGCGACAGTGGCAACAGAAGCAGCGGGGCAAATCACACAAGCGGCTGCGAGGTCCACAGCAAATGCTAGTGAAGCAACACTCAAGGCCTCCGCAAATATTGTCAAATCAGGTGTGGGTGCTACGGCAAAAATAGCCAATGCGGCTCTTCTTGGAACAGCACAAGTTACAACTGATACATTAAAGATAACAGCTGATGCTGCGTCTTCCGCAGCAAAGTTTTCCATTGGAACAGTCAATAGTGCCTTAAAAGGATTAGACAATCTGCGTGATTTGGGCAGTATGACAGGGCAGGCCTGGGTTGACCGTGTCCGTCTGGAAAAACAAGAAAATTCCAAGATTGCGTCTATGCGAACTCCTCAAGTTGTCTTGAATATTCTTGTAAAAGATTTTGAAAAAGTAGCCTATGATTTGCGTTCATCCTTCAAGGGCACACTTTCTGCGAGCGATTTATCGTTGAAACTCTTGATAATTATGATAAAAGATTTGTATTGTATGTCGTTCTATCGTCGTATGACTAAAAATTCTTGCCCGACTAATTCACAACTTCGGAAGACATTACAAAAGAAGATTGTAGCGCAAGCCAGGGAATTAGATGGAAAATCTGCGTTTTTCTTCAAAATGTTTGACCAAAAGTTGGCCCAGACGCTCGCCTTGTTCAAAGCTGAA
>Ga0247841_10011359_pt1 | contig 11861 bp, 10 predicted proteins | sample LaCruzMarch2015__2_FD_192410 | JGI IMG/M metagenome (GOLD analysis project Ga0247841, IMG submission 192410) | Freshwater microbial communities from meromictic Lake La Cruz, Castile-La Mancha, Spain - LaCruzMarch2015_18m | ecosystem: Environmental > Aquatic > Freshwater > Lake | place: Spain...
TTTGATAAATAAATAGAAAAAAACTGACGCCAAAAAAGATTGTAACATCACTTGAATCGACCAAGCTAAATTGAACGGGAGAATAAAAAATAAAAGATTCAAAGGATTAAAAACAGCCGATTGAAAATTGGCCATCAATGGTGTACCAGAAAAATTATATGGATTCCATAAAGGCCACTCACCTTTTTTAATTTGTGTAATGGCTAAAAAACGCCAGGGATAAAGTTGTCTGATCGTATCAAAAGATTGGGCTTTGTTAGGAACTCCCCCCGGGGCAAACCCCAAAAATGAATAATTCTTCCAAGGTCCATATTCAGCAAGTAACAAATCACCAGGAAAGGGCGCTAGTCCTTTTAACCAAAAGGGATTAAAAAAGAATAAGTTGACCAGTAGTAATACTAATATCGGAAAATATTTCCAATTGATGAGCTTAATAATTCTTTGCACACGTTTATTATAGCAATTAACTTAGATATCTAAAATTATCTTAACTAAAATCTTTTTAACAAAACAAATGTTATAATTTTCACTACAACAATGCGGAAAATAATTCTTATTGTCTCTATTTTTATAGTAATAATATTAGGCTTACTTGTCCGTTTTTGGGAGCTTGGCACAATTCCACCTGGTTTAAACCGGGACGAAGCCTCAATCGGTTATACGGCTTTCTCGATATTAAAAACCGGAAAGGATGAATATGGTACGCCTTTACCGATTGCCATTAAATCTTTTGGTGATTGGAAACTACCTCTACTTATTTATTTTTCAATTCCTTTTGTGGCAATTTTTGGGCTATCTGACTGGTCAATCAGACTTTTATCTTCATTGGCGGGTATTGGAACGATAATAATAATTTATTTTATGGCAAAATTTATTTTTAAATCGCAGCGTAACCCCAAAATAATCGCGATTATTAGTGCAATTACGCTGGCCTTACTGCCTTGGCATATTCATTTCTCAAGGACGGCTTATGAAGCAAACTTGGCTTTATTTTTTTGTAGTTTCGCGACCTTAAGCTTTTTAAAAGGAATTAAAAAACCGATTTGGTTAATAATTTCTTGCTTACTATTCAGTCTCACTTTATATACATATCACGCTTACCAAATCTTTACTCCTATGTTTGGAACCGGATTATTATTGCTTTATAAAAAACAAGTATTTGTCAAAAAAAATACTTCTATATTAGTATTTAGCTTTTTATTACTAAGTGTTTTAGGAATTTTCTTGTTTTTCAAAACTTTTTCTGGGAATCAAACCAAATCCTCGATTAGTTTTATCAATGATCCAGTCTTTGTTTATACCAATATTGAACTGCCACGCCAAAATGCAAACAATTTAATAGGAAAAATTATTTATAACAAACCTGTTATCTACTCGTTTACCTTTATTAAAAATTATCTTAATAGTTTTTCTCCTAATTTTTTAGCTATTAAAGGTGGTCAGCATCCGATTCATAACTTTCCCGGAATAGCTAATCTGTTTTGGTTCGAATATCCACTGATGATAGTTGGACTTTATTTCCTCTTCAAAAACTTCCGTAATAATCAAGAGGTGAAAATAATTATTTTATGGCTAATTATCGGTCCTATTGCCTCTAGTATCACCAAAGATGCTCCATCGTCTGTTAGACTCAGCCCGTTAATCGTTCCTTTTGTTTTGATAATTGGTTTAGCCAGTCTACGATTATTCGAATGGCTAAAAAATTACCGAAGTAAATATTATTTATTAACTGTTTCCACTCTAGTCGTAATCGTTTCTATGTATTTTTATTTCGTTTCCTATTTTGTCAATTTTCCTCAGTTACGAGCTAATAATTGGGGGGCAGGTTATCAAAAGTTAACGTTTTTCTTAAATCAACCAGATAATATCGATAAAATAGTTTACTTTAATTATCCCAATTATTCACCTTATATTTATTTACTTTTCTATGAAAAATACGATCCGACTAAATACCAATCAGAAGCAGTCAGATACTCACCGACCACGGACGGCTTTTATCACGTCAAAAGATTTGGTCGTTATCAATTTATTGATAATCCCGCTCTCGAATCTGTTAGTGAAAACCAACTTTTAGTTTTAAGAGCTGATCAGATAACCGATAAACAAAAAAATGATCTTGGAGAATATTTAAAAACAATTATTTACGACTACGGACAGCCAATTTTTTACGTTTTTGAAGGACAAAAATCGTTAGCACTATTAGACTGGTAAAAGAAGTCAATGATAAAATTTCGCTCAAAAGACGATCTTTGCTTTTGGTATATTTAACTTCAATTTGATGAAATCCTGAAGGAACATTAAACGTAATATATCCTCGGTAAGCTTGATTTTGAAATTCGACTGTCGTTTCTTGTCCATCGATATAAGCACGCCAGCCGGGAAAATATAGTGTCCGATCCAAAATTTCAACTGATTGGGCCGCTTTGACATTAAAAGTGTGACTAACCGAAGAAAATTTAAAGTCGGAAGTCTCACCTTTTCCATCAACTAACTCAACTCTGCTTTCGGGATAACTACTTGGCGGATCGCCTGCCCAAATGGTATTAGCTTCGCCGTAATAAGTGCTACTGAGAGGATAATTCCAAAAATAATTTTGGTCTATCTGATCAAAACCTAAAAGAGGCTGCCAATAAAAAATAGTCGAAGTAACTATTAAAATTACTAAAATCAAAAAAACAATTCTTTTTTTAAAAAATTTAAAATTTAAAAAACTAAGTGCCGTGAAAGAAAAAATAAAACCAACTACTGATAATAAACGCCAAGAAAATTGAAATTGCCGCAAAAGTGCAAATTTTTGCCATAGAAAAATGGAAATTGGCTGCATTAAAAAGATACATCCAACAATTATTACGAGTCCAGTTAGCCAAATTCTTTTCATTAAATTAGCTTCGGCGTTAAAATTAATTCTTTCGCTGTCACTCCCACGAAAGCGGGAATCTATAGGAATTAATTTTTTTTGTATAGATTCCGGGTCAAGCCCGGAATGGCAATGTATTAATTTCGAAACTTTAAATTTAAAAAGCAAATAAATTACCAATACTAAGCTAATAATTTGCAATATACCAAACTGAACAGCAATACCGCCTACTTGACCGGAAATTGCATTATTGAAATTTGGCAATAATAATTGGGAAATTTTGGGAAAGTGCTCAAGGTACAGATCTTTCATAAAAAGATCACCATAGGTATATTTTCTTTCCATCAATGCCGGAACCCAATAAAAAGCGGATATAGCTAAACCTATAATAAATCCAGAAAGGTTAATAAAAAATTCCCGCGAAAAATTTAAATAGATTAAAGAAAATAAGCCCAGTACAGCCACAAAACATACGCTCACGGAGTTGTGAGACAAAATTAATAAAGCAACGCCAAGAGAAATGGTCAAAAATCCACTAAACAAATTATTTTTAATTTTGGCAATACCCAGTAAAACTAGCGGTACAAAAGCATAAACCCAAGTCTCCCCGAATGATCCTCTGACCATCATTTCCACAAAACGAAAAGTAAAAAACTGATAAAAAATAAAAAATAAAAAAGCTTTTTGTTCATCTTTATATAATTTCCTTGCGGCAATAAACGACAAAACCCCGGAAGCGATAAAACTGGAAATTAAAACAATCTTAAATGAAAAAACTAAACTAGCCCCTATTTTAAGAAATAAATAGCTTAAAAAATAAGGCAAAGGGTACATAAAGATAAGTACCGGTGATCCGTAACCAAAATTAAATCCACTCGCCCAACGGGGTGGAATTTGACCGGCTTCCAAAGCCTGATACCAGGCAGCCATTCGGGCAATATGAACCGGACCATCGTGAGTATGAAGCATCCAAGGGTTAACAAAAACCGATAGTACCGGAATAATAGATAAAAGGATAACCCAAAAAAAATATTTTCGGTAGAAATTAATCTCCTTCATGCCAATGACCTAATTGATAAACTTTAACCACATAAATATCCCAAACCTGTTCAATTTTTGCCCGACCAAATCCAGCAATCTCCCATAAACTATTTCCTTCCGGCTCGCAAGGTAATGTTTCACAGATCACAAATAATTGATTGGTAACCGAAGTACGATTCGGATCAACTTGGACGTTTTCGATCGTTATCGGTGCTTTTCCATCAACTTCCAAGAAATAACGATAGGCGTGGTCAGAATTACCTCCAGTAATAAGTGCAAAATTATAGGGCTGCCTTTGTGTCTTTCCTAAAATAAAATCGGCCACCATTTTAGTATTGGCCATTTGTCGATTCGGTTCAAACCAAAAAGGAGCGCCTTTTATATTTATATAGATTAAAACTAACATCAAAATAATCACTCCTAGACGGAAATAAATTTTATCGGCCGCGATTATTGAAAAAATATAACCAGTCAACAAAAAAGGTAAGGGAAACATAAATCCGAAATAATAATCATAAATCCCTTTTTGATAAAAACCGAATAAAGTGATTCCAAAAAATAACCAAATTAATAAAATTGTTAAAGTGTAATTTTTAAAAAATCCTGTCTTAATCCATTGGTGTAAAAATAAAGGTACGATAAAAATTATTAATAAAATAGCCAGTAAGTTATTATTTATGGTGATTGTCCGAACAAACATCCGGAAAAACACATCGGCAATTATCGGAAAAAAATTTCCTGCCACAAAACCGGTATCTTTACTTTGAAAAATAAATTGAATTAAAGACTGAGTATTCGGAAAACCATGGCGTAGCTCAAATAACAAAAAAGGAGAGAGACTGGTTAAAAAACCAACTATTCCTAGTAAATAATATTTCCAATATCGCTTAAGTGAAAAATAAATTAAGCAATAGACGGCGATAATTACCAATAAAAATGAAGCTAAATAATGAAGTTGGAATAAAATACCAAAACTTAAACCGATCCAAAGAAAAAATATTGGTATTTTATTTTTCACCATCAACCAGGTTAAGTAAACAATTAGTAACGAGAAAAAGGGCATTAAATTCGGATTCCAAGAAGCTCGAGAATAGCTAATAATTAAAGGTGATATCGCATATAACAAAGCAGCGATAATTCCGGCAGTGACGTTGAAAAAATTTTTCCCAACTCGGTAAACTAAATAAACTGTGGCAGTTCCGAAAAGAGCCACCATTACTGCCGGGCCGGTCGGATCATAATTGAACGCCCATAAAAATGGAGCTATAAAATAATAATAAAGAGGTCCTAAAAAAAAACCGCCGACGCTCGCCGTAGGTCCAAGGAGAGTAAATTTATGATCCACCAACATTCTTTTTACAACTAACATATCCCGGCCTTCGTCTCCTAAAAAGGTCATATAATCCCCAATTCGATAAAACCGCAAGGCAGCGGCAATAATTAGAATGGTAATTATAATTAGAAGTTCGTAATTTTTTTTAAAAAATCTCATTTGATCTGCCACCATAATTTACCCAAATCAACAAATGATTTAAATATTACTTTCAAATTTGCACCGGTTTGTTTACCTTCTTTGCGTGGATAATGATGAACTCCGACTTCAGCAATATTAAAACCAGCTTTCCTTGCCCTGGCTAACAGTTCCGGGGAAATCATTCCGCCCCTGTTTGACTGTAATTTCGGAATTTGTTTCACAACATCTTTTTTAATTAGTTTAAAGGCACAATCAACGTCTCTAACTCCTATCCCTAAAAATAAATTTGCTATGGTTGTCCATCCAAAGCCGAATATTTTCCGAGCAATCGGATCTTGCCGATTTATTCGATAACCAGCAACAATATCCGCTTCAGTAATAAGAGGTAATAAATAAGCAATTTCTTTAAAATCAAACTGTCCATCTGCATCTGTAAAAAATATAAAATTATACTTAGAATTATAAAGACCGGTCTTTATAGCTGCACCGTAACCTTGATTTGGACTGTGAGTAATTAAACGAATTCTTTTTTCTGTTTTGGCCAGTTGTTTAACAATTTCTCCTGTTTTATCCTTAGATCCATCGTCAATAACAATTATTTCCCATTTATCGGCTAATTTTTTAAGTGTGGATACTGCTTTAACGACAGTATTTTTAATATTCGCTTCTTCGTTATAAGCAGGAAAAAATACCGACAGTTCGGAGATTTTCATAATATTTATTAAGCTTTTGCAATAGCAGGATTACTTTTAGTCTTCGTCTTCCAGATAACATGAGTATACATAAAATAATTATACGGTAAGACTAAGAAGGCAATAATGAATGGTAATAATATCAAACGATATTGTTCTCCCAACAGATAAGTACCTGCCGCCCCAACTGCGGTTTGGATTAATAATGCTCCAAGCGATGTGCCGTTAAATTGTAAAAATTTACCAACAACAGTATTTCCTTTTATCTGTTTATCTTGAAAGGTCCAAATATTATTCCAAATAAAATTCGAAATAATCGCTAGTTCAGTAGAAAATCCCCAGCTTAAATATTCAGGAAAGTGCATCACGTTTCCAAAGAGAAACAGGAAACTTTCGTTAACAACAAAGCCAATAAAACCAACTGTTCCAAATTTAATTATCCTAATCGTGTTGGGATCTGATAATCTTAATTTAATAACTGCAGTAAAAGTACCAATAATATCTTTCATCGTCATCTTTGACTGCCCAACTTCGCGCAGTTTGAATTCTAATGGTATTTCTTTTATCTTAGCTTTCATATTTACTAGTTGAAATAAAATCTGAGTCTTGTAAAAAAAACCGTTTGAAATCTTAGAGAAATCGACTTTATCTAATATTCCGTGAACTTTTGTCAGCTTTAAACCAGTACTAGTATCTTTAACAACGTTAACCTTAGGAAAAAATAAAACAAATCGACTAAATAAACCACCAAATTTGGTTAAAAATTTCCGGCCAATTCCCCACTCATTAGGAACCGAACCGCCAGCAACGCCACGAGAACCGATTACGTGATCAAAACCAACCGCAAATTGTTCAACCAGTTGAGGAATATATTTTGGGTCGTGTTGGAAATCCGCATCAAATTCGATCACCGCATCCGCTTTCATTTCATTCATCGCATATTTCATTCCGCGCATATAAGCTGCCCCTAATCCTTGCTTATCACCCAAAGATAATTCCAAATTAGTGTATTTCTTCATTTTCTCTTTGACTACGTCAGCAGTACCATCAGGAGATTTATCGTCAACCACTAATATAGACAATGTGGCCTTTTTAATCCCAGGAAAAATATCCTCTTCAAGAACATCAATCATTTTGTTGATGTTTTCTTTTTCATTAAAGGTAGGAATAATAACGACAATTTTGTCCATAAATCAAATTTACACCTTTTCCTGCCAATATTCTAGCAGGTCTTTGAGTGGTTTTTCCAGCTTACCTATATTAACATAGATTCTCTTCAGACTAAATGTTAAAATTAAATAATGAAAATTGATATTCTAACTCTTTTCCCGGAAATGTTTATCAGCCCTTTTGATTATTCAATTATCAAAAGAGCCAAAGATAAAGGTTTGGTTGAAATTAAAATCCATAATCTACGCGACTGGACTACTAATGAGAGGAAAACTGTTGACGACCGCCCATTTGGCGGCGGAGCCGGTATGGTGATGATGATAGAACCGGTTTTTAAAGCTTTATCTGATCTCAAAAACAAATCAACTAAAGTAGTTTTACTTACTCCCCAAGGTAAAACCTTTAATCAAAAATCAGCCGTTGATTTAAGTACTTTAAGTCATTTAATCTTTTTATGCGGTCATTACGAAGGCATTGATGAAAGAATTAGAAAGCACCTAATTGATCAGGAAATTTCTCTTGGTGATTTTGTTTTGACTGGTGGTGAGCTACCAGCAATGGTGGTAACTGATTCGATTGTCCGTTTAATTAACGGCGTATTGAAAAAAGAAGAAGCGACATTAAGAGAGTCTTTTTCTGAAATAGAAATAAATCACAAAAAGATAAAACTTTTAGAATATCCTCAATATACCAGACCAGCGAATTTTAATGGGTGGAAGGTGCCAGAAATATTGTTATCAGGAGATCATAAAAAAATTACTAATTGGCAAAACAAAGAAGCTCTTGCAGTAACTAATAAGAAAAGACCGGACCTATTAAAGTAATTATTAAAATATTTACTTCTTATTCTTCTGATAAAATTTTTCTGCTTTTAATTTTAATGGCCGCCACCAACCTTCATTTTCCAAATACCATTTAACTGTTTTTCCTAACCAATGTTCAAAATTTAATTTTGGTTTCCAGTCTAAATTTTTATTAATTTTTGACCAATCAACAGCATAGCGGCGATCGTGTCCCGGACGATCAGGAACAAATTCCACGCTTTTTTCAAAATCTTTTTTCATTAATTTACAAATCAGTTTAATTACTTCAAGGTTGGAAACTTCCTGATGCATTCCCCCAACACAATAAGTTTCTCCGACAATGCCTTTCTTTAAGACAAAATCAATTGCTCGGCAATGGTCTTCAACGTGTAACCAATCACGAACATATAAACCATCACCGTAAATCGGCACTTTTTGATTATCAATCAGATTAGTAATCGCCCGGGGAATAAATTTTTCCGGATTTTGGTAAGGGCCGAAATTATTGGAACAATTAGTGGTCGTAACCGGCAGTCCGTATGTTTTAAAGTAAGCATGAACCAAATGATCAGAACCCGCTTTGGAAGCCGCGTAAGGATTATTTGGGCTATAGCGAGTATTTTCGGAAAATTTATTTTTCGTATTCAAAGACAAAGCACCAAAAACTTCGTCAGTGGAAATATGATGAAATCTTTTTAATCCTAATTGAACTGCATTGTCTAATAATACCTGAGTTCCGAGAATGTTAGTCTTTAAAAATATTTTTGGACCGGTAATCGCCCTGTCAACATGCGATTCGGCCGCAAAATGCACCACTGTATCGACATCTTTCACAATTGAAGCAACAACTTTTTTGTCAGTTATATCACCTTTAATAAAGTAGTATCCGGCGCTTTTAATATCTTTGAGATTGTCCAAATTACCGGCGTAGGTTAGTTTATCCAGATTAATAATTTCATCTTGTGGATGATTTTTAAGCCAATAATGAATAAAATTGGAACCGATAAAACCGGCTCCGCCAGTAACTAAAATTTTCATTCTAAACCTTTAATGAACATTGATTACCAACAAAAAGTTCTAACATATCTCGCAAATGGTTATTGCCTTCAACTTTACTACTTTCCCCGATTAAACTGTTATCAATAGCTTTATTGGGTCTTATTATTTGAACATTTTTTAGTAAAATTGTATTTTCTAACTGCGCATTAGAAATAACACATTCATCATTAATTGAGCAATAAGGTCCAATAAATGAATTTTCAATTCTCACATTATCCCCAATTATAACTGGCCCACGAATTGTAGAATTTTTTATATGACAACGTTTGCCAATTTTTACCCGACCTTCAATTTTAACCGTGTTGTCAATGCTATATTTATTTTCAGTTAACTCGTGATCTAATAAAAAACGATTAGTATCAAGCCAATCATCAAATTTCCCCGGATCGCGCCAAATACCGGTAAATTCTTTTGTTTCCACTTGATAATTGTGATCAATCAACCACTGAAAGGCCGCTGGAATTTCATATTCACCCCTGGTAGAAGGTTTAATTTTATCTTTTCCGGAGAAACATTTAAAAATATTTTTATCGGCAAAGTATAATCCATGAATTCCCCAATCGTTTGGTGGTTTTTCCGGCTTTTCAACTAATTTTTTTAAATTTCCCTTTTTATCAAAATAGGGCACTCCCATACGCGAATTTTCCGGATGATGAAGGATAGTTAATAATCCACTGGAGACTGATTGGTCAAAATAAGCAACTAATTTTTTAATCCCACCGTAAAAAATATTATCCCCTAAATGCATCACAAATTTATCTTTACCGATAAATTTTTCGGAAACTTGAACAATATTAGCCAGTCCTAATGGCTTATCTTGGAGAATGAAAGTAAACTTAGCATTAAACTTTTTACCATTTCCCAGAACAGTTTGCAGTTCCTCAAGTTGTCCAGGATTATAATTAATACCAATCTCTTTTATCCCCGCATCAATCACCGTTTCAATAGCATAAAACAAGAGCGGTTTATTAGCAATCGGAATCAAATGCTTATTTGAAGAGAAAGTTAAGGGCCGCATGCGCGTTCCCTTGCCACCGGCGGTTATGATTGCTTTCATGCAGTACTAACTTATCAGAATGTCTTGATTGTGTCAAATTTTTTTAAGTATGTCTATCTGCAACATAAGAAGCCCCGAAACTTTCCGGTTTTGTTTTGGCATTAAAACCATTACCAGTGACCATACCCACAACTTCTTTGATCATCTCTCTAGTCGGCCCCTGGTTGCCAACATCAATATGAATCTCCACATTACATCGTTGACCATTTAATCGATTGGTAAATTCAGGAACAATTTTTTCGGCCATTTGTATTGAAAAAAGTGTTTCAGTATAAATTTTATCGCGAAGGCTGCCAATCTTATAAGCGGTTTTTTTCTGCCAAAAATACCGAGCTCCTTTGCCAATACGATGAATTACAATCGCGGTAATAAAATTAACGGGTTTGGAACCATTTGGTCTTCCTGTTTTTGAATCGGTCCCGATCACTAATTTATATAGATAATCAGTCTCTTTTTTGGTAAAATCAACTAACTCTTCCACCATTTGTCCGGTAGTAATTCTGCCTTTTGTTGGGCTGGTAAAAATACCGACGTCAACCATAATTTAGATGTTTAAATAATTTTTGCCGCAAAAACCTGAACAAATAATATTTAAGCAGAAGTAGTAAACCGAATCTAGTGGCGGCAGTCTTCTGCCAGAGGTATTTATTATTTTACCACATCTATTCAGATCAGGTTCTAGAAAGAAGGTAAATTACAATAACGCAACCTATCGTGGCAACCGATAAATATTCAATAAATATATGCCAATAAAATTCTTTTTTCAGAAGATGATGAACAGTTCCCCACGCTATATAGACAACCCCTAAACCAATTGTGATATAAGCCTGATAGTTTCGATTATAGTTAAATATCCAAAATAAACCAAATCCTACCGATAATATGGATGCAAGTGCTAAATAGTGTTTAAAATCTTTCATTTAAAAAATTGCCCCCGGTGTAGTAAAAATTATCGCAATAAGTAATACTGCTAAAAATAATAAATGACTTAAATTCCGGCTCGACAAACGAACGATCCGATACTGATAAACAAATATTAGATCAATAATGAGTGCTCCGAGTACCAATGCTAACAAAAAGACGGCAATTGCTTTTGTTAACCAAAAAGGAGAAATCATCGGCCATTTATCATCAGTAGAAGCATTAATGACAATCGGCTGATTGTTAACTGGTTGTTGTTGCAAAATTGCCGGAGAGCTGGCTGATTGAGAACTATTCTGCTCAACCACTCTGGGAACCTCGGCAATTGCTTTTGGTGAAACCGTCGGTTTTTTGGCCGCTTGTGCACTGTTTGAGGGAGTACCAAAAAGTTGAACAACCAAAGTTGTTTGTGATCCATTAATGGTCCCGTTAACAACAGCAACACCGATTTCTTTATAATTGGTATTAACAACATTATCCCGATGTGAAGGTGAGTTCATCCAAGCATCAACTACTTCACTTGAATTCATAAAATCTCTGGCCAAATTTTCTCCGGCAAAAGTGTATTGATAACCCACTTCCTTGAAAAAAGCCCAAGGTTCTTTACCGGTCGGCGAGGTATGAGCCCAATAATTATTGGCAAACATATCGGCTGCTTTTTTATTCGCTGCATCATCTAATATTGAGTTCTCTGTCAGTGGTGCAAGTCCTCTTTCAGCCCGTTTTTGATTAGTCAGTTCAATAATTTTTTCAACATTTATACTCGAGGCGTAACCTAAGACCGAGG
>Ga0247841_10011360_pt1 | contig 11860 bp, 13 predicted proteins | sample LaCruzMarch2015__2_FD_192410 | JGI IMG/M metagenome (GOLD analysis project Ga0247841, IMG submission 192410) | Freshwater microbial communities from meromictic Lake La Cruz, Castile-La Mancha, Spain - LaCruzMarch2015_18m | ecosystem: Environmental > Aquatic > Freshwater > Lake | place: Spain...
ACAACTATAATGGCTTCAGGCCGCATAGTTCTCTGGGCAGGCTAACGCCGCTGGCATTTGCGGCAAGAGCAGCGGTAAAGGTAGAATTTAACAACCTAGCAATGGTCCAGTAAACGGGGGAAGGTCACCTCAACTGGGAATTGCAAGACTGTCTCCTGATCGCCCCATTGGATAACCTTATAACCTGACTTGCTGGCTCTTTTGCCCATTCTCCGGGTATTAAATCGAACTGACATAGTAGTGCCCCCATGACAATAAATCGCGCCATGTTCTCCCCGTATCTCTTGGCAACTGACTTGTTCCTCCCGGCAAGGATCATTTGTGCCATCATCAACAACCTTATAACGCTTGCCCCAGGTTTTCTTCAGGTCTACCACCATGTAGTAATGCCCTTCATAGCCTCCCTGTTGCATAACTATTTGTTCAAGTTTACTTTTCATTTCATTCGCCTCCATGCATAATTACTACTGTATTAATACAGAATCCATAATCTATTGAGATGTTGAGATGTTTGAGATGTTGTGTTGTTGAGATGTTGGGATGAAAAGACTATGGACACAGGCCCCTAGCGCACCAAAGGCAATATCTCCCGTGTTTCTAGCTCGGCCTTCTAGCATCTTCCAAGCGGCGGGGTGGGAAAGCTGGTTTTGTGGTTTCGCTTCATTCCATGCCCACAAACAAAGTTTAAACAGCTCTCCGACAGTAAAGGGATCTTCAAGAGCTTGGGCTGTTGATTTGTAAACAAGTCCGAAAGACCTACGCCAAAGGTGAATAAAATATATTGAGTCGTTCGCATAACCGCGTATTGATCGCTTAACAGAATCGTGCCGGGCCGTAAGGGGAATTATAGCGGAGGCAAGTGCTGGCTGAGGGGGGGATACTATCCCTTGATATGCGGAGATTAGCCAGGCGGGTGTAGAATAAAGAATCGTGTTTTCTCGCAAAACACGTTTACCTAAGCATGGTTAATAGTGAGTCCCAGTATGCTCTTGGTCATCTGGAATTTTAGTACGGGGGAACTAAACGAGAAGCGGGGCGTTGGGGGTTGTAAAGTGGCACTGGTGCTTTACATCGCAATTATGTGTTGTAGTATAGACACATATTGCAATTATGGTGTATCTGTTGTAAAATATAGAACAGATTGTTACCATGATGTCACACACCGATAAAATAACTATTGCAAACGCGTGTGAGTTGTTGGGGGTTTCGCGGCCAACTTTTGATGCATATCGAAAAAGGTTTAAGTTTAAGGAAATTCGAGAAGGCTGGCAGGTGTTTTTTTCTCGCTCAGAGATTCTCTCTAAAATTTCTCCAAAGGTTTCAGTGACAACATCATTAATAATAACAGATGACTCTACTGTAAGTGAGCTTTTACTCGACGATGTGACATTCGATTTAAGGAAAATAAAATACATTGATCCCCATGGCGTTCTTTCGCTACTGTGTTCGGTTCTCTCAAAGGCTAATGAGGGAAAACTTGTTAGGCTCTTAGTTGAGGATTCGTTTCAAATTCAAAGGTTGCATTCATTAGGTTTTTTCCTTGAGCTTGAACGTAACCATCTAGATAAGATCGCCTGGGACAAAAGTAAAGTGACGGGGCTCCGCACAGTGGACCCCGATATGTTTCTCCCTATTCAATACATTGGGCACAAAGGAGGCGAAAGACAGATTTCGGAGAACCTTGTTCGGTTGCTCATCCGCCATGGATTCTCGGAAGAAATTGGGGCCAGAATCGGTTGGATCTTCGGTGAGCTTGCGGATAATGCGCTTACGCATGGCAAGGGCCCCTGTTATTTAATGTGTCATCGATTTATCGCTGCGGAAAAGGGCAAGTTTAATTTTTTAGTAATAGCTGTTGCAGATATGGGAGTGGGCATCCATAATTCACTGCGGACCAATCCAAAATATGCAAACCTAGATAACAAAACGGCTTTGCTTACAGCATTCAAATCAAATGTTACCAGTTGGGCCGATGAGTTTAAAAGAGGGAAGGGGCTTACTGATGTAATAACGATATCTATGGGCAATTACTCATATTTCAGGGTTGAGTCGGGAGATATGGGGCTATCTCTTCCTTGGGATAGTGCTGCTAAGTGGTGCAAACCAATGTCTTTAGTGTCTGGTACGCGGTATTCTATAGTGCTAACGGATGGTGAGTTTAAGGATGTCAGCAGGGATGATGCTGACAAATTTATTGAGAAACTGTTGCAAACATTATGACCACAATCAAACTAAAAGAGTATGGTGCAATACTGACTGGACGTGAGTTCGGAAAAACCGTTCTTACTGCCCTGTTGGAGAAACATCGCCCACCATTTGAGTTCGATTTTGAGGGGGTATTCTCAATGGGTTCATCATTTGGCGATGAAGTTCTGCCGCCTATAGCAAAATTGCAGGGGAATGAATTGCAAATTGTAAATGCGAGCAAAACAGTAAAAGCGTGTATAGAGGATATTAGGATTGAAACTAATATTAAATTCACGTTTAACGACATTGTTTAAGTCGCGTAATTCTTAATCTGCCTTAAGACTTATATGGGGCCAAGGCGGTGACCAATTTGTGACCAAGTGTGTCCAAAATGGTTAAACTCAGTTAAACTGAAAAAGAGCATGTTGCGGGTTTTGCCAATGAGGGTTAATCTAAACCCGGAAAATGCCTTGATTTTTGGGGAATGGCAATCATGGGGAGGTAGGAGGGGATTATTATAGTGGGGATAGTAATATCCTTCACGATACGCTTAATTCTGTGGTGGAATGCTGGTGCGAATTGAAACCAAGTCAGATCAATCTCACGTAATCTTATATGCTAAAACTTTTGTGCCCCAATTCAGTCCGCTCAGTGATTGTGAAAGAATTGTGAAAAAAGCCACTTCAAATAATTAATAGTAATTAAGGGCTAGGGCGTATTTCCCCTATGGTAGTTAAGAATAGTTAACAAGGGTTTATTCTTTATCGGACACCTTGCCAAGGTTGAGATGAGGGTTCGATTCCCTTCGCCCGCTCCAGATTTTTTAAACGCAGTTTTTCGACGACAATCCTTATAAGATTGTCGTTTTTGTTTCCCCGCTGTTCAATACCCAGAAGTCCATATAGGTGTCCATCCAGCATGTGAAACCGGCAAGAATTCCTGGTGAATTTCGGGCATCTTCCCAATGAAAGATAATATGGCGCACCTTGCCAAGCTGGTTTAAGTGTTTTGGCAAGGTTGAGATGGGGGTTCTATTTTTGCCGGCAAAGCATCAGTATCCGCCTAAAAGACGGTTGCTCTATCGTTGGTGTAGTCATGGTTATTAGCCTGTAAAAGGCTAAAGGCTCTCGCTGTATTTTTCATATTCAAGTGTTTGAATTGCGGTTTCCACGTTATCTTTACCTTTTGGTTAAATTACCGCGCTTGGCCCTTTGGCGCAGAGCCAGCCCTTGCCACCAAAGATAATTCCTGCCATACTATATAGGTTATTTAACAATTTGAATGTCCGATGTGATGAGGGGTTTTCAGATGCTAAATAGGCAACGAGGCGTAATAATATCCTGTTTTACACTATTTGTGGTTGTCGCGTATTCCTATGCGCGTGGGGTGCCAGAGCCTGTAATCAATAGCACATTGGAGAGTGAAGCCAGTATACAGTTTAACGATCCGGCTCACGTTGTGTTTTTCAACTACCAGACCTATTTGACCCGTGCTGGGAAGAAAGGTGAAACTCTGGCTAGATGGAACCTCCTATCGGCACCAGAACGCGGCAGGAAGATTGCAGATGGCGAAGCTTCGCTAAAGAGATTATATTCGGAGCTACGGGCCAAAAGTGCGCTTACCAACGAAGAACTGAGCTTGTACGAAGCCGTCTGGGGCAAGACGGACTTTGTAATGCATACTAACGCGTCCGATGCTGTTGGCGGGATACAGTTTAACGATCCGGCTCACGTTGTGTTTTTCAACTACCAGACCTATTTGACCCGTGCTGGGAAGAAAGGTGAAACTCTGGCCAGATGGAACCTTCTATCGGCACCAGAGCGCGGCAGGAAGATTGCGGATGGTGAAGCGTCTCTGAAAAATTTGTATGCGGAACTGCGAACCAAGCAGGCACTTGCCAGAGAAGAATTGGATTTATATGAGGCCGTCTGGGGCAAGACGGACTTTGTGGCGCATGCGAATACCGGAGACACGCCTGATACGATCGTAAATCAAAAGTCATCCGCCCATACTGAACAATTTAGCGCGCTATCCGATAGGGTAGAACGTTTTAGGGGAAGGGGCAACTGGTCTTCAATGTTTGACGGAGCAAATAATTTCCCGGGGATTATTGAGCCCGTCAGCATATCGGCGGCGGATTCCGCAACTGCTAAAACCTCTGTTTTATCCCCCGGACAGAGAAAGACACCCTCGTATACTCCTCACCAAATGGTACTCCTGGAAAATCTTCGCGAAGATAAATTCTCCGCCACGGATGACCCAGAGAGAAGACACGATCGGAGCAGCTTCCCCATTGCTGTTGGGGCCATTTTACTGGTCGGAGGATACTTCGGTGGCAAAATGTTGTTTGCAAAAAGAAAGACAAACGATAGAGAAAGCGATCACTCCGTGCATTACAACTCGGAGTTTTTCAAGGTTGGAGCCAAGAACGTTCTCCCCACGATCTCAGTTCATGGCTTTGGTTTAAATTCCGGCAAGATTGGCAAAGCTATTGAAAACGCCAGTGCGTCCATTAAATCTGAGCCTATGCGTGGCTGCCACGACTGCTCCGGAGGATGCGTGGGCGGGTGTCAGGGATGTTGCGCCATTGGCTGCGATACGCATTGCACCTCCTGTTCGGGGACTTGCAGACAAAATTGTGTGGGCTGCTCAGGTTGCAGCAACGCGTGCGGCGGTGGCTGTACTAATGTATGCACTAGCTGTACGGGATGCTCGTTGACTTGCTGCGGCACAATTGATGGGTGATTTTCGAGTGTCGTTTACACATAACCGATTAATCAGTATGTTTTTGCTTGGACTGGTCGTTATGTTCTGAGTGGGACATGAACCAGACCAAAATCTTCAGACGTTCATCACTGATTTTGTGTAAGGGAAATGATGGCAACAGATTGCAAACAACTCAACCCCCCCGTTCCATGGGGAGAAGGTAAAACCAAAACAATTACTTTTGTTGTTACCCAGGATTGTCAATTGCGCTGTAAGTATTGCTATGTCGTTGGAAAAAACGACACATGCAGCATGGATTTCCAGATTGCCAAAAAAACCATCGATTATCTGTTGGAGCATAGGGAGTTATTGGACAACGAATCGGTTGTACTTGAATTTATCGGTGGCGAGCCCTTACTTGAAATTGATCTTGTAGACAAAATATGTGATTACTTCAAATTTGTTTCCTTTAAACTTGACCATCCGTGGTTTGGCAACTACAGATTTAGCCTGACGACTAATGGCATTCTGTACGACAACAAGAAAGTCCAGCAGTTCATAAGAAAGAATAAAGCGCATATCAGTATTGGTATTACTATTGACGGCACAAAAAAGAAACATGACATGCAGCGGGTATATCCAGACGGCAGAGGGTCTTATGATGATGTTGTCCGGAACATCCCCCTGTGGCAAAAACAATTCCCTGATGCAGGAACAAAGGTCACCATCTCCAGGGAAGATATTCCATATATCAAGGAAAGCGTGTTGCACCTATGGGGGCTGGGAATAAAAGAGGTTAACGCAAATGTGGTGTTTGAAGATGTTTGGCAGAAGGGCGATGATGCTCTTTTCGAGGGGCAATTAAAACAGCTAGCTGATTATATGCTGGAAAACAAGCTATACAACAACCATTTTTGTTCTTTCTTTAGCGAGCTTGTGGGAAAACCCTTAGATCCAATCCAGGACAACCAGAATTGGTGTGGTGCAGGTAAAATGCTGGCGATTGATTATGCCGGGACCTTTTATCCCTGCCTGCGTTTTACTCCAAGCTGCTTACGAAGAAAAAAAGCGATAGTTCTAGGCAATTGCCATGAAGGCATTAATGTGAATAAGCTTCGTCCATTCCTGGCATTAAATCGCACAGTTCAAAGCCCTGAAAAATGTCTAAAATGCGAAGTCGCGGGTGGGTGCGCTTGGTGTCAGGGAGAGAACTACGATGCTGCCGATTCGGACACGATATATCAAAGATCAACCTCTATATGCCTGATGCATAAAGCAAGGGTGCGGGCGAATAATTATTTTTGGCCCAGATTTCATTCCCAAATAGACAATAAATGATAATGCACAATCCCCCAAACCCCACAGCAGCAGGCGCCTCTCAAACCGATAAAAAACACGTATTAGTAATACTCGATGAATACGCCTCATCGTTTTGTCACTATGTGAATCCAAAAGGCGGGTCTGGACAGAGCCAATTGATCTCGCATTCAACTTTGAAGAAAGTGATTGAATTTTTAAAATTTAAGTATTATACGCCTCAATTTTTATTTGGGAATGCATGTTTGCCGGATAGTTACGAGCTGGAGCTTTCGCAAATCGAGCATGTTCGGATTGTCCCTGTTTCACACCCCAAGGCCTATCCTAATTCAATTATCGTTATTAACCCCGATGAATATAGGGTTCCAGGGGTATTAGGCAATATTTCTGCGGAAGTTTTGATTTTAAGGATCTTAAAGCAGGATGTCGCACGGCTTGCGGAAATTGTGACTCCAATTTTAGATAAATGTAAGCGCCTCAACATTAGTCTCGTTGAAATTGAAGACTACAACGATGAAGACATTCGTCAATATAGGAAGCAACTAGACCTGATAAGCAAGTCTCTGGCGAATTGTTATAAGGAAAAACAGGCCGTTGAAGTCAATTGCCTGACAGACCGGCTAATGTTACGACAAATGAATAATTGTAACGCAGGAATAACCCACTTTGCCATTGCCCCAGACGGCAGATTCTATACTTGCCCCGCTTTTTATTATTGTGGAGATAGCAGCATCGGGGACATCGAGGGCGAGGACAACTTCCCCAACAGCCATTTGCTGGATATCAAGTATTCCCCTATCTGTTCTGTTTGCGATGCCTTTCACTGTAAAAGGTGCGTCTTTCTAAATAAGAAGTTAACTCTTGAGGTGAACACGCCTTCATGGCAACAATGCAAGATCGCGCACGCGGAGAGGGACTCTTCCAGATTCCTCTTGTCTATGATAGATTGGCCTATTCCAGAGATCACTTATGATGACCCGTTTATTCTTGTGAAAGAAAAAGACAAGTCAAAAGGATGAAAGGTATGCACAAAGAACACAAAAATTCTGTCGAGGCTGTTAATAAGGTGGTCGGCACCGTAACACCGGAGGAACGAGATGAAATAATGAGGTTGTACGAACGAAAAAACTCTCTTAAAGAACTGTTCAGCTCGCTTATGTGTATGCCGCGGGAGGAGGTCGAGGGGAATTTCCTTTACGAAAAATTAGTTAATGACATAACCAAAACAACTTCTGAATTTACAGCGTGGTGGGATAATAAAAGCGTAAAATACAAATGGAAAAACATGCACGGGCATTCATGGCAGATTGATTTTAAAACTTGTGAAATCTTTCTTAAAACAAACACACATAATTGCCAGCCAATGCGCGAGATGCCGCCGCCCAAGTGACAATAACTCAATTTTATCTTCTGTTCTCTTGACATCAGTTTTTGTTGCGAATTAATGAGAGGTAAAACATGTATTTCCAAAAGCATATCGTCAGTTTAAATCGGGTGGCTATAAAAACCATCTGTGCAATCTTGCTGGCCCTTGTGCTCCCTGTCACCGTATTGGCGCTCACGGATAATATCAATTTGCCTTTTAAAAGCGATTCCGTAGTTATCGGACGATGGCAAACTGTCGCTTATGTGCAATCACCTGAAGATTTTGTTCCGGAACGCATACCAACCAATGCTGACCTGTTTCTTAAAGAGATGGTTTTTTTGCCGCATGGTAAGACTTCGAATGCCCAAAGATCCTGGACCCAAGGCGTGCTCATAAATTCAGGCGATAAAACTGCCAGTAAATATGTATTCAAAGATATCGGAAGGATTAAATACATGTTTTTGGAGTGGAAAACCGGAGATTATGTGCTCCGTAACCGCCAGCCGGGATACTATGTTTTAATCCGTGATTCCGATCTTTCTAAGGAGCCAAAGGAGCGTAAAGAGAATTTGCCGGAAGGCGACTTTACCGATTGTTTGGTCCCTATCACTGCCGGCGGCGTCTGTAAACATCCAGGTCCCAGCACCGTAACACCAAAACCAATGAATTCCTTGCCGCGCTATGATTCAACTTCAGAAAAAATGTGGCAATTGGATTTGCGTGGTCAGAATATATCAAAGCTGGCCCTCGTGGGTAGAACTACCGATCTTTTGCACGCTGATTTTGACACCAGGACAAGGTTCCCAAATAAACTTCCGGAGGGCTTCTCTCCGGAGAAGATTCTAGAGTTTGGCAAGAACCCCGGTTTGGGTATACGCGAACTACACAAGGAAGGGATTACAGGGAAGGGCGTTTCGATAGCAATAATTGACCAAGCGCTGCTTATTGATCATAAGGAGTATTCAGGGAGGGTAAGATCCTACGAGGAATTACATTGGCTTGGCCTCCAGGCGCAAGCCAGTATGCACGGAGCCGTGGCCTCTATATCAGTCGGCAAAGATTCCGGAGTGGCCCCGAAGGCAGACCTCTATTATATTGCGACTTGGTTTGCGGATAGCAGGGGCAGGATTGATTATGCTTTTCTTGCAAAGGCTATAGATCGTGTGACTGCTTTCAATCAGGCTCTGCCGAAGGAAAAGAAAATCAGGGCGTTGTTAATTGCACGGGGGTTTGCCGCCCATGAAAAAGGATATGCAGAGGTTGCAGCCGCAATTGAAAAAGCTAGGAAAAGCGGCATATTCGTTGTAACAAGCTCTTTAGAGGCGCATTATGGGTTCAGATTTAACGGCTTAGGCCGGGAGCCGATGTCTGATCCGGATGTTATCGCTTCTTATAGTCCAGGGCTTTTTTGGCAACGCGATTTCTTTCTGGGAATAGACTCTTCCACACAAACATTGCTGGTGCCCATGGATTCACGTACCGCAGCCAGCCCGACAGGTGTAAGTGATTATGTTTTTTACCGCGAAGGAGGGTGGAGTTGGGCAATTCCCTATATTGCGGGTCTCTATGCTCTGGCGTGTCAGGTATCCCCCGATATCACGCCGGAAGTCTTCTGGAAGAAGGCGCTTGATACGGGGGATAGTCTAAGTGTGAAGAAGAATGGTCGGGACTTTCGGTTGGAACGAATAGTAAATCCTCAGAAGTTAATTAAAAGTTTGAAGGAATAAAATACACTAAATAAATCAAAATGATGCCAATTTTTTGTAGTAAGTGGTGCCTAAGCATGGTGCCACTTGGCATCTCAAAGGAAATTATAAGGCAGCTGCTCTCTAAGCTTGAAATATTTGGTGTCCATATAGGTGTCCATCGGGTGTCCAAAACGGACAAACTGGGACAAAGAGTTTTGGGCGGTTTTGGGGATTTCCCCAATGAGGAACATAAAGTGACAAAAACCGTCAAACTGGTCCAGGAGCCTTGCCAAGGTTGAGATGTGGGTTCGATTCCCATCGCCCGCTCCAGATTTTTGAAGGCTTTTTTACGACGACAGACCGTTTCGGCTGTCGTTTTTTCTTTTGTACGGGGGAAGGCCGCAAAACCCCATTTGTGATCCCACAATGCTTCCGATTACTCTCTCCAATCAAAAGTCCTGTAGTTCGATACATCCAATTCGCCCTTAATAAGCACGTGTGGCGCATAACACCACATCAGCGGGTAAGTTTTCTGTGCCACACATTCCTTGTAGTATCGCAGGTTCCGTTCCGGCATTCCTGATAATTCGCGAACACGCTCCACCCTGACAGGCTCAAATTCTGATTCAGGAAATTCCCTGGAACTCTGGTCCTGGCATGTATTCTTATAAAGCGCACAAGGGTGCGCAAGCGCTTCTCCCAACGGAACCTCAAACCATCTGACTTCCCTTTTGCTGTAGTCAATGCCTACTTCCGCAAGGTCTATATATTTCGCCCGGGTGCATCAATGAAAAATGAAGTACGTCATTCCAGAGGCAGCCCAGGATCGGGAGCATCGCCGCCATCAGCCATTCCCGGCCTTCATACTTCTTAATGGCATTCTCGTATATGGCCGGGAGCTTATCCTTAAACCTATTAAGCGGATAAAGCCGACTGCCTATGAAATCCGGCCGTCTTATGTGGTAAATATAAACTTCCTGCATACCCCTATTCTATCAGAATTGCCACAAATATAGATGCTGTTGCTGTTATATCTCCCGCCCCAATAGGCACAGGCAAGGGAAACGTCCTAAAATAGTCCACGAAAGTCTTAATGTAATACCCTTTAAGTAATTGATCCAGACTGTTTCCAAGAACGGTATCATTCCGGTAAAGCCCCGATTATCGACGGCAATTCATTTATATTCATCCTACTGTGGAGCACTTGGGTCGTTTGGCATAAAAATTGCTCTGTAACGGTTATTGTACGGCTCAAAAGCCAAGGCCCAGATGCGTATAGGACTAAAGGCACTTTCACGCAAACAGCTTTCGGGCTATACTATAAAAATAGTTACCTTGTAATTTGGCGGATTGGCGCCAGAGTATCCACTCATTAGAGGTCCCCTCGTCAATAGGCAATAAGTTACCCGCCCACAGGTTGTGGTTTCTTTTCTCATAAAATTTAGTTCCATCTTGCCGTCCCAGGCTCATCCGCATCCGGGTTCTCTTTAATTGGTGTCGGACGAAGCCGCACCAGCCACTCATCAGGTTCAAGGCTGCGGCTATACTATCCGCCGCCGCCCCTGCCCCCTGTCCGGGGGCCCAGAAAACCGTTGGTTCCCTGCCGCGTCCATCCGATGGCGGACTAAGCCGCCTACACGTTATATGGCTTGCGACCCGCGTCGAGCCAGGCTTCTATTGGTTCACGGCAAGGGCGTATTCGCCCAAAAACAGCGGTGGAGGAAGCGGCCAATCGCTACTTTGGTTTTACCAGCTTACCTAAAGGCTCACTTCCTCCACACAAATCGTTTATGTGGCACTCCTTAAAGATAAAATCCTGGCGGGGAAAGTGGCTCCAATCACGACCATGGTTTTTCCAGGATACTCTCGGGCTCGCCTTCCCCGCACAAATCTTCACGCGAACGCCTTCGTTTCTTCGAAGACCGTCTGCTCTTTTATAACGTGATAGCAGGCGCGGGCCAGTTTGTGCGCGATCGCCTTCAGCGCCACGATCCCGTTGGTCCTGGCCTTCTTGCGCTGGTAGAACTTTCGGATGCGCTCGTTGTAACGAACGGCGTGATGCGCCGCCTCGACGAAAGCCCAACCCAGATATTTGTTCCCGTTCTTCCTATTACCGGTTCCCTTCTTCTTTCCGTTGCTCCAGCGCGAACTTGTCACGCAGCGCGAATACGAAGCGAAGTGCCCCACCTTCTCGAAGCGCTTCATGTCCCCGGCCTCGTACATTATGGTCATACCCAAAATCTCCCCGATGCCGTCCACCGTAAGCAGCTTTTTGAACTGCGGCTTCAGCCTTGCCTGTTTAAGCACAGCCCGCTCTATTGCGCGGACCTGCTCCTCAAGGCAGCGCAGCACCACCAGGTTGCTTTGCATTGCCAGCGCCAAAGAGGCGTCACCGCCGCAAATCCCGGCGACGCCCTTGTCGTCAAGTTTGTACACCTTCTCCATGGTCATTCCCTTGCCGTGGTTGCGGCTATTGAGAGCTGCATAACTAATGTCCTATTGATGGCGTGAAAAAAGCGGGGTGGCATAAAGGAAAGATCGTAAGAGTTTACCTTTGCGGCGAATCCGCCCCGCGTGATACCGCGTCGCAAGCGAC
>Ga0247841_10011362_pt1 | contig 11859 bp, 10 predicted proteins | sample LaCruzMarch2015__2_FD_192410 | JGI IMG/M metagenome (GOLD analysis project Ga0247841, IMG submission 192410) | Freshwater microbial communities from meromictic Lake La Cruz, Castile-La Mancha, Spain - LaCruzMarch2015_18m | ecosystem: Environmental > Aquatic > Freshwater > Lake | place: Spain...
AAAAAGGCTGCCCGAAACCCGGACAGCCTTTTCTATAATTAAGAATTGACTTATGCTTTTGGAGCTTCTTCAGCAGCAAGTGCTTCAGTTGCTTCGTCGGCAGCTTGTTCTGCTGGAGTTTCAGCTGGTTTTTCAACAACAACTTCGGCAACAGGAGCTTCAACAACCGCTTTGGCTTTCTTTTCTTTTTTTGCAGCTTTTTCAGCAGCAAGATCCATTTTATCTTTCAAATCAGATAAAGATTGAATATCTCCAAGAGTTGATTTTTCTACTGTTTGAGCAGGAGCTGCAACCGGAGCATCTTCTTTCTTTGCACGTTTTGGAGCTGCTTTCTTAACAGGAGCTTCGGTAATTACCGATTCACCTTTTTCAGCACGTTTTGCATCTTCGTGGATACGGCTGTGTGAAAGGATAATACGTTTTGCATCTTTGTTGAATTCAATTACTTTGAATGCTAATTTTTCATCAACCAATGCTTGCGTTCCGTCTTCTTTAGCCAAATGTTTTGGAGTAGCAAAACCTTCAACACCGTAAGGCAATGAAATAACTGCACCTTTATCCAACATTTCTACAATTGTACCTTCATGTACACTGTCAACAGTGAACATTGATTCCAAAACATCCCAAGGATTTTCTTCCAATTGTTTATGTCCTAAGCTCAAACGACGATTTGCTTTGTCGATTTCCAATACCTGAACATCGATTTCTGCACCAATATGAGTAAATTCAGATGGGTGTTTTACTTTTTTAGTCCATGACAAATCAGAAATGTGAATCAAACCATCAACACCTTCTTCGATTTCGACAAATACACCAAAGTTAGTAAAGTTACGTACTTTAGCTACATGTTTGCTGCCTGCAGCATAACGAGCTTCGATATTTTCCCATGGATCAGATTTCAATTGTTTGATACCCAACGACATTTTACGTTCGTCGCGATCAAGTGTAAGGATCACTGTTTCTACTTCTTCGCCTACTTTCAAGAAATCCTGAGCAGAACGTAAGTGTTGAGACCAGCTCATTTCCGATACGTGAATTAAACCTTCAACGCCTTGAGCTATTTCAACAAATGCACCGTAATCGGCCATAACCACTACTTTACCTTTTACTTTGTCACCAACTTTTAAGTTTGGATCAAGAGCATCCCAAGGATGAGCAGAAAGTTGTTTCAAGCCCAATGCAATACGTTTTTTCTCGTCATCGAAGTCAAGAATAACCACATTAAGTTTAGAATCCAATTGAACAATTTCTTCAGGATGCGCAACACGTCCCCAAGATAAGTCGGTAATATGAATTAAACCATCTACGCCGCCAAGGTCGATAAACACACCGTAAGAAGTGATGTTTTTAACTGTACCTTCAAGTACCTGACCTTTTTGAAGTTTTCCGATAATTTCTTTCTTTTGCAATTCAAGTTCTGCTTCGATAAGTGCTTTATGCGATACAACAACGTTTTTGAATTCGTGATTAATTTTGATAACTTTGAATTCCATTGTTTTATTAACAAACACATCGTAATCGCGTATAGGTTTCACATCGATTTGTGAACCTGGAAGGAAAGCTTCGATTCCGAATACATCTACAATCATACCACCTTTGGTACGGCATTTTACAAAACCCTTAACAATTTCTTGAGTTTCGAGAGCAGCATTAACGCGATCCCATGAACGGGTAGCACGTGCTTGTTTGTGTGAAAGGATTAATTGACCTTTTTTATCTTCCTGACTTTCGATATACACTTCAACTTTGTCGCCAACTGCCAAATCAGGATTGTAACGGAATTCGCTCATTGGCACAACGCCATCCGATTTGTAGCCAACATTTACAACTACCTCACGTTTGTTTATCAAAATCACAGTACCTTCAACAACTTCTTTGTCCTTAATTGCGTTCAAAGTGTCGTCGTAAATTTTTTCTAATTCTGCTTTTGATTTGGCGGTCATGATATCACCTTTTTCATAAGCATCCCAATCGAAATCACCCTGTGGAACTGGTTTTGCAGCTTTTACTTTTACAGATGGTGCTTCTTCAATTACGATTTCTTCTGGAGCTACTTCAGCAACTGGTGATTCTTCAACTACAATTTCTTCAACTACAGGCACTTCTTCAACCACTGTTTCTTCAACTACCGGTGCTACTTCTGCAATTACTTCTTCTACAACTGGTGCTTCTTCAATTTCTGTTTCAGCTACAACTGGAGCTTCTTCAATTACTTCTTCTACTACCACTGGAGCTTCTTCAACTACTTCGGGAGCAGTTTCAATAACGGTTTCTTCAACCACGTTTTCTACTACGGCTGGAATTACTTCTTCCGTAATGTTTTTCTTTTCTTCCATTTCTGAAAAATTGTTTTTTTAATTACTAATAAATTAGTAGGTTAGACATTATGATAACTTTACAAAATAGGGCGCAAAGATACAAAAAATGATTGAATTGACAAAGCCTGCATGAGTGCATAAATTCAATAAATAATTATACCATAATCTTAGCTCGGAATTAAACTCATTTGTAACACGTAACTATTTACATATAACTATTTTTAGTGTGAATATTGTAACAAAAATCATTAATTCTGTAATGAATTTCAGTTTTAAAGTCCTCACCTTTGCACAGTGAAAATTAATTCACTATTAAACTAATAAAAATCATGAAAGCTTTAAAATTAATTATTATTGCTATCTTTTTATTTTCAGGAGCATCTCAGGCTCAACTTTCAATAAATGTTCATATTGGGTCTCCGCCACAATGGGGACCGGCAGGTTATTCGGATGTGCGTTATTATTATCTACCCGATGTAGAGGCATATTACGATATTCATAATTCAACTTTCATTTATATTGAAGGAAGAAATTGGGTACATAGAAAGTATTTACCATCACGATATCGAAATTACGATTTGTATAATGGATATAAAGTTGTAATGTCCGACTATCGGGGTAATACGCCTTATATTCATTATAAGGATTATAAAACAAAATATGCAAAGGGCTATCGTGGACATTTTCAGGAGAATATAGGTAGAAGAAACGACAATGGATATTCTAATCAAAGACGTATTCAGGAGAATCATTCAAATAGAGTCGTTCAAGTGAATAATAAAAAAAATAACAATGAAAGTAAAAGAAACGAAGGACACGGTAATGAAGGTAAAAGAAATGAAGGCCACGGAAATGATAAAGGTCGCAAATAATTACAAAAAACCAGTTTAACAATTAAATAACAAACAAAAAAATGAAAACAAAAAAGATTACAATCGCAATTACTTTATTTTTAATGATTTCAGTTTCAAACTTATCAGCACAGGACAGATTTTTTTCTGAAAGTCATGGTAGTACTTTAAACCTGGGTTTAGGTGTAGGAGGATATTCGAGTTATTATGGGAATATCGGTCACACATTACCAATTTTAAATGTCAACTACGAATTTGGATTAACTAGAAATCTAACACTAGCACCATTTTTAACATTATATTCATACGCTGACAACAATTATCGTTCAATTGTAACTCCTATTGGTGTAAAAGGAACATTTTACCTTGATGATATACTTCATGCAGGTTCACATTGGGATTTTTATGCTGCCGGATCGTTAGGTTTTGCAATTGTAAGTACAACATGGGATGCAAATTATTATGGTGACAGAACTTATTATCAATCTACAAATCCATTGTATCTCGATTTTCATTTAGGAACGGAATATAAATTATCTAGTCATGTTGGAGCATTTCTTGATTTGTCAACAGGCATTTCTACTATTGGGATTGCAATACATTAACAAAACATAACATCATGTCAAAAGAAAAAGAAGTAAAAGAGCATTCGGACAAAAAAGCGCCGTTGAAAAATTTGAAAGAAAAACGTGCTGACAAAGCTATGAAACGCAGGGAAAAGAATACTGTTAGCGCTGTTTAGTTAATATGCGTTCTAACATTTAGTTATCAGGCAAATATATATTAATCATTAGTTTATCAACCCTTTCCATTGTCAATCTCGAAAAGACCAATTAGTCCATTAGAATTATCTAATGGACTATTTTAGTTTAATTTCATCTTTTCTTTCAAAAGTTTCTTCAAAATTTTGGATAGTTCAAAAACTTCATCTATCTTTGTGAGCGAATACTCACTTACTTTTAAAAATCGTTAGATAAACTATAAAATGGATATAACTCCCCGACAATTAGAAATTATAGAAGCCACCAGCAAAATACTCACTACATCGGGTATAAATGGGCTTACTATTAAGAATTTGGCTAAAGAAATGAATTTCTCCGAAAGTGCAATTTATCGCCATTTTTCGAGCAAAGAAGAGATAATACTTGCCATGCTTAATTATTTGGCCGCAAGCATTGACGACCGATTGTCGAATTTGCCAAAAACCGAACATCCTGAAGATAGTTTAAGGGCTATGTTTCAGGAGCAATTTAATTTTTTTAGTCGAAATCCACATTTTGTAGTGGCTGTTTTTTCGGATGGATTGATGGAAGAAAGCAAGCGCATAAATGCATCTATATTGCAAATAATGGCTGTGATGATGAAACATTTGCTGCCCGTAATTATCGACGGACAGAAGAAAAATGTATTTACAAGTGCAATAGAATATGAGGATATTTTACATCTTGTAATGGGAACTTTCAAACTTCAAATGTTTAAATGGCGACTGTTCAATTTTGAATTCGACTTAAAAGAAACAGGAAATAAAATGATTGATTCCGTATTAATTCTCATAAAATCAACTTAATATGAAGAAATTTCTGCCTTATTTTTCAGCTGTTGTTCTGGGCGTATTTGGTCTGCTCACTTTATTTATGACAACTTCTGTCATTCTCGATTTATTTGGTATAAGAGCCAAAGAAGGCAATTATGTATTGTTTGTGGTGTGGGCAAATTTTATCAGCGGATTACTCTATCTTGCTGCTGCTTATGGCTTTGTAAAAAAGCAAGCGTGGACAGCCAAGCTTTTGGGTGTTGCCACATCTGTAGTTTCAATTGCATTTATTGGATTAATTGTGCATATCAATACGGGCGGAATTTATGAAAACGAAACTGTAGGTGCAATGATATTCAGAGTAATTCTTACGCTTACTTTTGCCATAGTAGCTCATTTTACATTATCTATTAAAAACAAAATGTCGAACTAAATTTTTTTATACAATCATGTTAGTAAATACTCACAAACTAAAAAATGCACTTTTTATAGCAATGGCAATAATGGCTGTTCCATTGCAAGCGCAACAATGGTCGTTGCAGCAATGCATCGACACTGCTCAGGTAAAAAATAAAATGCTGCAAATGAGCGTAAACAATGTATCGATTGGTGAACAGCGACACAAAGAAACTGTTGCCGGCTTAATACCCAAAATCAATATCAATGGCGATTACAAGTATTATTTTGATTTGCCCTATCAACTTATGCCAATGTCCACATTTAACCCAGCTGCACCTGCCGGTCAATTTAAGGAAGCGCAGTTTGGAGTGGCTCACAATCTGAACTTCAATGTGCAGTTTTCGATGCCATTGTTTAATTCGCAGGTGCTTGGAGCAATGGAAACTACTAAAATTGGTGGAGAATTGAGCAAACTTCAGCTGCAAAAAACGAAAGAACAAGTGTTTTTTGATATTTCAAATTTGTATTATAACGTACAAATTCTACAAAAACAACTGGCTTTTATTGACAGTAACTTGGTAAATACCTCAAAATTGCTTTCGAACATGCAATTACTAAAAGAACAGTTGATGATAAAAGCAACGGATGTAACAAAAGTGCAATTGCATTTGGCTCAGCTAACTACCCAAAATGAAATTGTAAGCAGCAAAATATCACAGGTACTTAATGCTCTGAAATTTAACATGGGAATTCCAATAAATCAACCAATTGAGATAAATCCTGGCATTGAGTTTAAGTCTACGAGCGATTTTGCAATGCAAGCTACCGTGGATATTCGGCTTGTTGAAACACAAAATAAGTTTCTGAAAAGCGAATTAATTACACTGAAAAATTCGCGTTTGCCATCGCTTTCGCTTTATGGTACGTATGGTCAAACCGGCTATGGGTATGATATTAAACCCAATGATTTTTTGAAATTTTTTCCTGTAAGTTTTGTTGGTGTACAATTAAACTATCCACTGTTTAATGGAACGGTAACGCAACGAAAAATTAATCAGAAAAAATTAGAAATTTCCAATAGTAAATTACAATTATCGTTGGCTACGGAGCAGAATTTAATGCTGATTGACAATGCAAAACGGACAAAATTCACTGCGCAACAAACCGTTGAAAATACATTGGCACAAATTAAATTATCGCAAACGGTATATGAACAAACCATTTTGCAACAAAAACAAGGAACGGCAAATTTAACGGATGTTCTGCTGGCTGACAATGCTTTGCGCGAAACGCAGCAAAACTACCTTTCGGCAATAATTGAGTATTTAAAAGCAGAGTTGGAACTAAAAAAATTAACGGTAAACTTTGACAAATAAGAATTAAAAGAATTTATAATTAAAAGAAAAGAAATCATGAAGAAAAGTATTATTTATATAGTTGTGGTATTGGCAATAGTAATTTTTACTGTCATTCGTCTGAAAAGCAATAAAGAAACAACTCAAAGCAAAGTATATCAATACAATAAGGAACTGCCGGTTTATGTGCAAGCTGACACACTGAAGCTTGAAAATGTTGAAAATGTCAATTTCTACACTGGAACTTTTGAGCCCAATAAAGAAACAAAGTTGAGTGCCGATATACAGGGTAAAATTAATGCTGTACTTGTTGATGCGGGAAGTGTGGTGGCTAAAGGTCAATTGCTGGTTCAGTTGGATAACTCGTTGTTAAAACTACAACTTCAAACCATTGATATACAAATAGAAGGATTGGAAAATGACGTTCGACGTTACCGGATTCTTGCTCAGGCTGATGCCATTCAAGGTGTACAATTAGAAAAAACCGAACTGGGTTTAAAATCTGCCAATGTGCAACGTGCAACATTGCTGGAACAAATAAGCAAAACAAACATTAAAGCGCCATTTGCGGGCATTGTAACTGCTAAACTAACCGAAGTCGGTGCTTTTGCCGCGCCAGGAGTTCCTTTGCTACAAATTACGGATATTTCGCAATTGAAATTTACGGTGAATGTGCCCGAAGGTGAGTTGCAAAAGTTTAAAACAAATCAGCAATATACGCTTCAAGCGGACGCATTTCCAGAAACTAATTTAATGGGAAAAATCTCATTGATAGGCAGTAAAGCCAACATGGGCAACAGTTTTCCTATACAGTTTGCCGTTAAAAACACATCGGATTTGCGAATTAAATCGGGCATGTTTGGTAAAGTAAATCTGAAAAACAATAGTTCCAATAAACAAATAATTATTCCTGCTTCGGCCATTGTGGGTTCCAATATCCAACCGCAAGTATATGTAATTATAAATGGAAAAGCAGTTATTAAAAATATTTCTATTGCAAGCAGGGTTCAAAATAAAGTGATTATTTCAAGTGGATTGAGTGCGAATGATATACTGATAACCAGTGGATTTATCAACATTTTTGAAGGTGCAAATGTAACAATTAAGAATTAAAAATCATGAACATAACAAAAATTGCCATAGAACGCCCATCGCTTATCATCGTGCTTTTCAGCGTGTTGACATTATTGGGGATTATTGGTTTCAAAAGTCTGAGTTACGAACTTTTGCCGGATTTTAACCAACCGGTAGTGGTTATTAAAACAGGTTATCCAGGTGCTGAACCGTTAGAAGTGGAAACATCAGTTTCGCGAAAAATTGAAGAAGCATTGTCGAATTTGGAAGGTGTTGATTATTTGGAAACAAAGTCGATGCCCAATGCTTCGGTCATTATAGTGAATCTGAAATACGGCACCGATTTGAATAAAACGATGCAAGCTGCTCAGCTTTACATTGATAACATCAAAAAAGATTTGCCTAAAGACATTTTGAATCCCGTAATGAGCAAAGTTTCGCCCAACGATTTGCCCATCATTTCGATTAGTGCCAACAGCAATTTGTCCGAAACTGAGTTTTATCAGAAAATGAAAGATGATTATCTGCCTCAAATTCAGCAATTAAAAGGAGTTGCCGAAATTACAATGATTGGTGGCGAAGAGCGTGAAATTCAGGTAAAAGTAAATCAAGACCAGCTCAAACTCTACAAAATATCGCTTTATCAGGTTGTGGAAGCCATCAATCGTTCGGGAATAGATATTCCGGCGGGAAAAGTGCTTACTGGCAAAGAAAACAATTCGGTGCGCCTAACGGGGAAATTTGCTAACATTGATGACATTAAGAACGTGCAAGTGGCTATGCCAGTGCCCGGCAGTCCGGTTTATGTAAAAGATGTGGCTACTGTAATTGATGGCGTAAAAGAAATTAAATCGGTAAGCCGATTTAACGGAAAGTCGGGGATTGGACTTATGCTGAAAAAACAAGGTGACGCCAACGCGGTGGATGTGTCGAAATTGGTACGTGCAAAATTGAAAAGCATTGAACAGCAAAATGCGAAGTCAGAAGTGAAATTTGTAATTGCCGACGACAGTACCGATAAAACCATTGCAGCTGTAACTTCTGTGGTGGATGATTTGATTTTGGCAGTAATTCTGGTTTCGTTGGTAATGCTCTTATTTTTGAGAAGTTACCGAAATTCACTTATCGTTTTGGTGGCTATTCCTACATCCTTGGTAACTGCTTTTGCTATAATGTGGCTAATGGGTTACACTTTAAATTTGATGACGCTACTTGCTATGTCGTTAATAATCGGTATATTGGTGGACGATGCCATTGTGGTATTGGAAAACATTCAACGGCATTTGGATATGGGCAAAGACAAGCGAATTGCTGCTATGGATGGTCGTATGGAAATTGGATTCTCAGCATTGTCCATCACCTTAGTGGATGTGGTGGTATTTTTACCCATTTTGTTTTTGCAGGTTTTTGTTGCCGATATGCTCAAGCAATTTTCAATTGTAGTAATCACCTCCACATTAACCAGTTTGCTGGTAGGATTTACGCTTACACCGTGGATGGCTTCCCGAATTGGGAAAAAGGAACATATTCATCCGACCAATTTTATGAACCGTTTTTTACTTTGGTTCGAACGCCAATTGGACAAATTTATTGAGTGGTATGGCGGATTATTAAAATGGGTATTGAATCATAAAATCGTTTTTACTTTATTTGTCATTTTTCTGTTGATTTTTACCGGTGCGGTCATGAAACAAGGAATTATTGGTAAAGAAATGATGTCCACCGGCGACCAGGGCAAGTTCCGATTAAACTTAGAGTACGACAAATCAATTACTGTTCAGCAGAATAACATTATTTCGCAAAAAATTGAAAGTTTTATTTTGCAACAACCCGAAGTAGCATCCCTTTTCAGCAATGTAGGCGGTCCAAGTACCGGAATTGGCAGTTTGGGTGTGGGCGTAGCTAACAAATCGGAATTTACCATACAGTTAAAGCCTGAAAAGGAAAGAAGCATTAAAACGCTCGATTTTATGAAATCGCTGCGTGTGGAAATGAAAAAGCAGTTCCCAAGCATTAACTTTTCGATGGCTGTTATTGGTTTATTACCCAAAATGGCGCCCATAAAAATAACGCTGAGTGGGAATGATTTAAGCTTAGTAATGAAAACCGCCAAAGACTTGAAAACGATAGTAGAAAAGGTTCCCGGGGCGGATAATGTTCGGCTATCGGTCGAAGATGGAAACCCGGAGTTTAAAGTGATTCCCGATAAAGACAAGATGCAGCGGCTTGGACTAAACACAGCTTATGTGGGTGTGAATTTGCGTACAGCATTTACCGGAAACGATGATGCTAGCATGACTGAAAATGGAACTGAATATCAGGTGCGAATTTGGTTTGACGATTTCAGCCGGAAAAATTACGAAGATGTGCAGCGATTGACCCTTGTTAATCCGATGAATATGCCGGTTGAAGTATCTCAATTTGCCGAAATTAAGCAAGATAACTCTCCTTCCATGTTGGAGCGGTTGGATAGGCAAACTTCGGTAACACTGACAGCCGAATCGTTTGGTCGTCCTTCGGGAACATTGGCCGATGAAGTAATTAGTGACTTGAAAAAGAATCCATTGCCCGATGGTGTAAAAATGTCGTGGGGCGGTGATATTAAAACGCAGAACGAAAGTTTTGGTGCACTTGCTACCGTTTTGCTCATTTCATTTTTGCTTATTTACCTTATCATTGTGGCACTTTACGATAATTTTATTTATCCGTTTGTAGCTTTATTTTCTATTCCAATGGCAATTATCGGAGCGTTTTTGGCGTTAAATTTATCGTTGAATGACCTTACGCTATTTGCACAGCTGGGTTTGATTATGCTTATGGGACTTGTTACTAAAAATGCCATTCTGATAGTCGATTTTACCAATCAACTCAAAGCACAAGGCAAACATTACAAAGAAGCGTTGCTAATTGCCGGTAAAGAGCGGATGCGCCCCATTTTGATGACTACACTTTCGATGATTATTGGAATGTTACCAATTGCATTGGCAAAAGGAACTGCCAGCGAGTGGAAAAATGGGTTGGCTTGGGTAATTATCGGTGGCTTATTTTCTTCATTAGTTTTAACTATATTTGTGATACCAATGGTTTATTATTTGGTTGATACCATCAAAGAAAAACTTGGCAAAAAGAAATGATTTTTTGAATTTATAATCTAATAATCAATATATTAATTGTATGAACTTGAAACACAAAAACGAAATCTTGATAGCAATATTATTGGTAATAACCGTAGTTACTTTTTACTATCTCTATGCAATATTACTGCCTTTTGTAATTGGATTATTACTGGCATTTTGGTGTTTACCTTTAGTAAATAAAATACAGAAACTTGTAAAAGTTAGAGCATTAGCCACAAGTTTATTTCTGGCTGCTTGCGTAGGTCTAACAGTCCTTTTTGTTGTTTTATTGGGTAATTACGTCAATAGGGATTTTAAACGATTAGCCAACAGTTTTCAGGTTCTAAGTTCCCAAAACAAAGACAAATTGACCACTGCCGAAGTGAAAATCAAAGAATACATTGCCGTTTTTTACGATACTGATCAATTGGAATCGTCCCTAAAATTGAAAGCAGATTCAACAAGTCAAGTAGCCACTAGTGGAAGCCTTGCTGGAATTGACACTCAGGCTATTGAAGATAGTTTCACAAAAATAACGGACGGCTTTGGGAGTAAATCGGCTGACCAAGTGTCAAAGAAAAGCAGCATCGGCATTATCAACATTTTACTTATGTCCGTATCCTATTTTGTACTTATTCTTTTTAATATTGAGTATTTCGAAACACTCCGAAAAAGATATGTTGGAAAAAGAACTGCTTCGCGATTTAATACCGTAATGTCCGATTTCAATCAAAGTTTTGTGAAATACTTTGCTTTACGAGGCAAAATTGTTCTCCTTTTATCACTTATTTATCTTCCGGTATTTATACTTTTGAATATGCCAGGAGCCTTGCTTTTCACGTTTCTGATTCTATTTCTTTCGTTTATTCCTTATCTTCAATACCTGGTTTTAATTCCTGCTTCGGTGGCTTGTTTGGCACTTTCAACAGAAGGAAATCAATCCTTTTTGTTGTATTTTGGCATAGTAGCAGGTACTTTTGTAATGGCAAGCATCATTGAAGAATTTGTACTTAGCCCCAGAATAATGGAAAAAAACATTGGAATAAATCCTGCAATAATGGTACTTTCAATCAGTGTTTGGACTTATTTATTGGGCATGCCCGGACTTATTATTGGCATTCCGCTCACAAGTTTGTGTATTATCTACTTAAAAAGATATATATATATTCTCAGTTTAAAAACTAAATAAATGATAGATTTTTGATTATCACA
>Ga0247841_10011366_pt1 | contig 11856 bp, 13 predicted proteins | sample LaCruzMarch2015__2_FD_192410 | JGI IMG/M metagenome (GOLD analysis project Ga0247841, IMG submission 192410) | Freshwater microbial communities from meromictic Lake La Cruz, Castile-La Mancha, Spain - LaCruzMarch2015_18m | ecosystem: Environmental > Aquatic > Freshwater > Lake | place: Spain...
CGCACGCGTTATCTTCATCGACTTTGACATTTCTTTTTTACTTTCATTATACCCCCTTCTTACATCTCATTTTTTTTTACTTTATCACTTATTCTCACACTTACTTCTTTTTTATTCTTGTCCACCTTTGAGAAAGGTGGAGCCAAAACCAACTCTTTATTCTTGTCCACCTTTGAGAAAGGAACATCCAAAGGTTTTGCTCTCTTTTTTAAAAGAGAAGTGGAGCCAAAACCAACTCTTTATTCTTGTCCACCTTTGAGAAAGGAACATCCAAAGGTTTTGCTCTCTTTTTTAAAAGAGAAGTGGAGCCAAAACCAACTCTTAGGGTGTTTCAAATGAGAAAAGGCGTAAATAATTCACAATCCACGCTTGTAAATTATATTTGACATATTAAAGCCCCCCTCCAGGATTCGTTTGTTTTTTAGCAACCTTCGGGCTATCACGATTCTTCAAGTTACGCTTGGGTAAACAAACAGCGTGTTTGATCCGTTTATCTGTTATTATTCCTTTTTTCAACATCTCAAACAGTTTCGTTCGCTCTATTTTACATGCTTCACACGTACATCCTTCATCAATATAATGTTCAACTTGTATATCATCAACGAACTGATTCTCCAAACAAAGTCTTATATAAAAATCATATTCAATTTGTGTATACGGCACACATACATTATCTAATCGTTTTGAATATTAATCTAAATAAGTATTTCTCTCATCATCTGTCAAATAAAACTTGAGGTATTTACAACCCTTGATTGAGTCATAATGATTCAATGGTAGTTTATATTCTCCCTTAAAACGATTGTATAATTCCGCGATTGGTTTATCATCTGTTAAGTAGTCATCGACAATTACAACATCCTTTTTACACCTTTTCTCATTTGAAACGCCCATTTTACAGGGGCAAAAACAAGAAAATTAGTAAAGTCAATAGTAGGAATTACACCTACGATGGTCTAACTTTTTCCATTGAGAGTGCAATGGTGAAAGACGCTTTAGTGATTTCTAACGCTCCCCTTTATGAGACTCATTTGTTTGTCTTCGGGACTCACTTACAAAGGTTCGTTGCGTGAAGCAGGTAAAATCAAGGAAACCATAACTTATATATACATCACAGATTACTATTTATATTGTTTTTGGTATGCTTAATAGTGATAAAATGGGCGTTTCAAATGAGAAAAGGTGTAAAAATGTCTGATAATATAACCCCCCATTGTTTTGAATCTTTCAATCTCAGCTTTATGTAATTTACTTTATTGTCTATCTGTAAGGTGTGTTTATTGACAAAGTCAAATGGGGGTTGACATTCCAAATCATACTTATCAAAAGAGTGTTCACCATTTGCCAAATACGGAAACAATTTATTAAACCTATCACTAATGCGTTTTACAGAATACTTGTTCATGTTCAAATCCAATTTGTTGAAATGATAGATAGAAATCTTCTCAAAAAACTCTGCCATTTTTCTCTCGATAGGGGTTCTGTAAACATCAATTACATATACATTCTTACCCGTTTGTGCCAAGAATTGTATGATTTCGTTAACAGTTACGTTTTTTATTCCGGTCAGAACACCAAGCATTATATCATCGTGAATGTGTATTATGCTAAAACTCACCAATAGCGATATCCTTAACGAAGACACAAGAGTGGTCGACCCAACCTTGGGTGGGGTATAAACAAAAATATAGTTATCACATGGTGTATTGAATAGTTTATGAACCGCCTCCTGAATTACAGTGTCTCTATTTTCCATAATATACACTAAAAATAAATAATACATATTTTATCTTATTCATATGAAATTCTATTTCAAATAAATCGCGTTTCCTTGCTTCGCTGAAACTTCGTGGAAAAAAGCGAGCGAAATCAACTAGCGTTTACCCCTTCTCGCCTTTTTTGTTTTCCCCCTTCCAGTCCTTTTTGATTTGCCCCTCCTTTGTTTCGTTCGATTCTTGCGTTTCCTTGAAGTCCCTCCTTTTCTCACTTCAAATGATGGAGGTCCCGCCCTACCTTCTTCTTGTAAAATAGAAGTCAAATATTCTGGGCCTCCTCTACCTTCCTCCGCAATCCTTGCGAGGCGAGTGGTTTCATCTTCATCCTTAGCCGCCGGTATTATGTCTAACAAACTATAATCTTCTCCAACCTCTTCATATATTTCAGTCATAGGGAAAACCTTTGCGTCAACCTTTGCGGCTGGTTTTTCATCGCCTCCCCGTTTACCTCTCGATTTTTTACGACGACCCGCTTTTTCCAAAAGAGAGCCGCCCATTTGAAAATTCTCACCGGAGGTATTGCCAATAGGAATAGTTAACTTCAACGCTGAATCAATCATATATTATATCAACAAATTAGTTATCTGTTTTCCCAAAAAGTATTTTTATCACAACCTTTAGGCGCCATAGGGCTTTTTTTCCATTCCCTAAACTCGTTCTCTGGAAAAATAGAAATTTCAAGAGGCCTATATTCATATTCATTCATATACTTGGTGTGTTCATAAAATGTCCCTCGCGACTCACCGTTAAACCTTGAACTTGTAACCCTGTTTTTTGTTTCGCATAGTAAACTACAATTTTTAACTCCTGTCACATTCGTCGCACTATAAGGGTGGTCCCCTGTTTGAGTTGCGGAAAATGTAAATTCTACATATTCACCTTGCTCCAAATATCTATATCGTTGATTTGTCACTAAAATAGATGTATGGTGAATAAAAACCTCGATGCCCGAATGGGCTCCGTCTGTGACTGTAATAAACCCATAACCAGCCTTATTATTAAACCATTTCACTCTACCAATTAAACGCTGGCCCACATTATTTGTTGTAACCGAAAACGCATCAACATTAACAAATGATGACATATATTGAAAGAATATAATTACCTTTATGTTATTTTTACGCGCCGTTTATTTCCCAAACATGTAAAATATATGTGACAATACAAATCGTTCCACATCTGCTTGTTTGTTCGCGTCAACATCATCAACCCCTATTTTTTTCAGGTCATATAATTCAATGTTATTGGTTGCCATATAGGCATACAACGGAACCAAGTTGATACAGTCCTGAAGCTCAATACTGGAATAATCAATCTTAGGGTCGCGAAGTTCCCCCTTAAGATAATTGAATATAACCAATGAAATAAAATGTAACCTTTTATCATTTGTATCCTTCGCCTTATTGAATAACATATTCGAAATAGATTTAATTGTTACTAAATATTCAATGGTCTTGGGTGCCCATTTGACAACAGGGTTTTGTTCTCCTTTTAGACAAGAGAGATCGGGATTGTTCATTACCCCTTTATAATGGAACAACTTTAAGCTGTTTGGTAAAATCTTCAATTAACCCCACATAATTTGGACGCTCGTCAAATCCTAAACGTCTTATTTTTTCAAAAAAAACAATCAAGACGTATGGTATCATTTTATTATTTTCAATATTAGATTTCATCCCCCTTATAGCGTCGCCGGTGTATCCATCATTTTGCCAATCCAACCTTGATAAATACAAATACAACAATACATAACCGAGTGATTCAAGGTCATCTCTTCTAGTCAGTTCAATACAATCGTGGGAGTTCACACTTGCGAAACTCAACGAACCTATTAAACTGCTGGTTTTTCGAAATTTAATATGCTCTTTGTCTCGTGTGTAACTTTTACAGAACCCAAAATCAATCAGGTTGAGATTGTAATTCCCAATTCCAAAGACAAAGTTCGACGGTTTAATATCTCGATGTACGAGATACTTGTCATGGATTGCCATTAACAAATTCAAACCCTGAACCCCTATCTGTAATACGGAAAGGAGAGTAAGGCGCCCCAAACGTTGTTTGATTGTTTCGAGAGAATCCCCCAACAAATTGAGGACCATGTAATAATGTTGTCCATCATTACCAAACCAACGCAATTGTGGCACACCAGGAATATTGTTCAGGTAATGATATACGGTCGATTCGTGTTTTAGTAAGTGTATTTCATTCGACACCCGTTCCATTTTTATAGCCACATACTCCCCGGTCCGTTTATTTCTACCCTTGTATACAGCGCCAAAACTGCCGACCCCTATTGATTCAAGTATTTCATACTTGCTGTTCATTATTTAGATACGCGGGTTGTATCTAAATAACTTTTAGAAATCCCTTTTAGAAAAACGGGGGTAAACCCCCGTAAGCCCCCCCCCTTATACTTTTTTGCTCGCCACGGGTCCCGAAGGAAAGCCCCCGTCAACCCCATTTTGCTCCACTTTTTTCAAAAGTGGATTTGTAAAAGCGAATTTACAATGTGAATACATATAATGTAAACACGTGTGTCACTAACATAAGCATTTGCTGTAATATCAATGCGAACTTACTGTAACAAGACACCGGATATAACCCGGTTACCCCGACCCCAGCTTGGACTGTTGTGCTCAATAAAAAAAAATCTATGAAGTCTTTATGCTCTTTAATATTTCCACAGTTGAAGTCAAAATCATCTGAAAAATATGAATAGATTATCGAAAACACTAAAACACACAACATGTGAAAAAATAATGTTCTTATTGCTATTTTCATTTTACATTATGTTTACACAAAAGTTTCTTGAAAAGGTATGTTAGCCAATTATATACGATTTTTACTTGGTGCTTTGAAGTGCGCCTTCGGCGCTGCGATGCTGCGACTATTTCTCGTCTGCTGAGTGAGTTCGTGACGATATATGCTGCGGATTTTAATCGCGAGCATAAACCCCGGGGCACCGAAGGTGCGTTTTACTCCGTCCTAGACATACAGCGATTGATTAGTGACAACGTATTTTAAGGTCATGTTGGGTATTTCTCGCAGTTTACTTAAAAATGATATATTCCCTGTCAATTCGGCAACCTTTTCAAGTTCTGCCGAAATATTGTTTATCTTCAAAAGGGCTTTTACAAATTCCCCCAAAAATATATCCTTCTCTTCCCCAATTTTTTGTAGGACCACCTTACACTCGACTTCTGTTTCACACTCACACCAATCAATCACGTAATTCACCAAGTCATAATGAATGCAATATTCCACGCCGGTGTCAAATGTCTCATTTCGTTGACACTCATCATACAAATTGGTAACCTTTTTAACAATGGCTTGAACAGCCATATCACTCGACTTTGGGCAACTATCCTTCTTATCATCTGCCACATTTACATTCGTAAAACAGCTGAACAACGAAACTAACTGTTGTGATGACAAGTTGTCCAACTCCTTGGAGTGAAACAATTTGGCAAACACAAGACAGTGTACTTCTCTCAAATTGGTCGCAATAACGCCTAATGGAGTCAATTGGTTATCGGCAACAAAACCGTCGTTCACTAGCTGCCTCATAATTGTCTTCACATGTGAATCCAAATACTGTTCAGCACCATTGTATTGTGCTTGTAGAATGTCATACTCCTTGCGTTTAGCAACGAATTGCTGGACAACCTTTTTATCCTGTTCTAAAAATTTATTGTCATCAAGAAGGCTCTGTATTTGTCGTTCAACATCCTTGCGTTTCTTGTTCGCCAAAAACTGCTTTTTATTACACAAATTCAAATACTCTTCAACTACATGGGTCGGGGTTCTGGAATAGACCGACATATTTTCCAACTCGTCGTTCAGTTTATTCATCTTGCCGTACAGTTCGCCAAGCTGACTATCAATATCATTTGTAATCATACTTCGCTTGGAAAAATCGAGCAAATTATTGTCGCCGATACCAATTAAATTCAACAGAAGATTGTATGATATCTTGAACTTTGATACCAGCGTTTGAGGTTCGCCTTTCATCATCGTTTTATAAGGTGCGTGTTCCACATTGCGGAATAAATTGTGTAAATGAACTACATGACCCACAGTGTCGAGACCCAAACGTCCAGCTCTCCCAGCCGCTTGTGTATATTCATGTCCATACAACATTCGCAGGTGACTACCGTCAAACTTATTGACATCTGTAAAAATAGTCGTTTTCACTGGAAGATTTATACCGACGCTCATTGTCTCTGTGCAAAATAGTATTTTGATACAACCCCTAGCGAACAACAATTCCACCATTTCTCTCAACACGGGCATCAATCCGGCGTGATGGATTCCAACTCCTTTCCTCAATAGGGTCACCAAGTTCACATATTCCGGCAAATGTAAATACTCTTGGTAGTTCGGCAACTTGCGTATAATTTGCTCGCACTCCCTGTCAATCGTATACGGGATTTTACTATCAAATTCCAATATGTTGGTTGTCATTTCTCTCGCACATACCTCAAGCTGTTTGCGAGAGAACACGTAACACAACGCAGGAAGCATTTCATTGTTGACCAGGTGTTCAGCAACCTTGTTCAATACATGTTGGCGATGAATGCGAATATTGTGATATTCAAACAACTTGACAACCTTATTCACCTTGTCGTAATTGAGTTCACTGAATTCACCCTTTGCGTTCTTCAGCACAACCAATTTGTTTGTCAGTCCGTTAATTTCCTCCTGAACAACCTTATCCTTGATAGTCTTTGCTACACCGGCGGTCGTTGTTAGAAACGAATAGTGGATCAGCGGAACTGCTCTCTCGAGTTTACTAGCCAAGTAAACTATTTTGCTCCCACTCTCTTTTAGAAAAAGAGAACAAAACTTTTGCTCATCCACGGGGGTAAACACCCCTTTTGGGTTTTGGTTCCCCGATTCACTCCTTTCAAAATGGGGGGCTTCCCTTCGGGACCCGTGTTGGCCACGCGTTTCAAGCCAATAGGCAAATCTCTCGGGGTCGTCGAGTGTCGCAGACAATCCAACCATTTGGATGTGTCTCGGGAGAAGCATTATGCTCTGTTCCCATATGTGACCTCTATTCTCGTCATTAATCATATGGATTTCATCAAATACCACACAACCCAATTCCGTTTCAATATTCATATCAAATCCACCTTTTCCAAACGTCTCTAAAGGTTGGGTGGAACCCAAAGGTTGAATCTGGTATAATTTGTTCAACAAAATCTCGGTCGTCATTATGAGCACGTCTGCGTCGGGATTCGTCTTTATATCGCCCGTGATGAGACCAACACTAATATGTGGATACTTTCGCGTAAAATCATAGAATTTTTGATTGGATAGTGCCTTGATCGGCGAACAATAAATGGTCTTCTTCCCCTTGGAAAACAAATGGTCCAACGCAAATTCGCCTCCAAATGTTTTACCTGACCCGGTTGGCGCGGTTACCAATACATGATTACCTTCCACAATTGCCTGAACACACCATTTTTGGAAATCGTGTAACGGATATGAATACTTTTCGTAATATTGGCTATACAGTGGTTCGCTCGACTTTGGGTAATCGTAAGAGCAAACCTTTACCATTTCATTATATGTCGTGCTGGGTTTATGTCATTTCCCAAATTACATATCTGTCCTTTACCCCCCCCCTTTTGGAAAAAGGGAACAAAATTTTGCTCCCCACGGGTCCCGAAGGGAGCCCCCGTAAACCCCCTTTTTGCTCCACCCAACCTTTGGAAAAGGTTGGTTCAAATCCGCTGTGGGGGGCTTACGGGGGTTTACCCCCGTGAAAAGCGACTTTTCCAAAAGTGGACGCTTTAGAAAAAATTGAATGCGACCCCATAACATATCATAATTCAAACACTAACCATGAGCAATTACGTGATCCTCAAACTGTATAACAAGGATAACTCCACATTTGTGGAAAATTGCGAGGGCTCCACTTCAATCATCGAAGTATTTTATTTGGAGAATGATCGATGGACACAGGAATGTATGCCGCCGTTGGTGGATCCCGAGAATATGACCCCAGAGGAAGAAGTAGCCGATAAGACATTCGCTAATGATTTTGAACAATATAAGCAGTTAAGTTCGATCAAGCACTTGGATAATGGTACACAATTGCTACAAATATTGAATGATACGTCAAAACTACAACAGATGAATGACGGCGTGAAGGAGTGTGATGTTGAACAGGGTATTATTATAATAAATACTGTTGGCGAGGTTATCGTTTGTTAACTCCCTTTTGAAAAAAGGGAACAAAATTTCGCTCGCTTTTTCAAAAAGCGACTACAAAAATTTCTTGGTTCTAAGTGACATTATTTTTTCCCCGTTGGGATCAACTTGGACCGCCTTCTCAAATATGGAACAAGAAAGGTTGAAATAAAAGAAAAAAATGATTGAACCTCCCCCTTTTCGAAAAAGGGAACAAAACAAACTTTTAGAAAAAGTTATCAAAATTTTGCTCCACTTTTGAAAAAAGTGGATTTTTAAAAGCGACATGAAGATAACACAAGTTTTGGCACCGTTCCTGTACGCATGTGTAACACCGTTACCCAAACAGGGGTTGGATTATAAAAGTATACATGCGTTCGACGTTTCATCGAGAGGAGAGAACGACAAGAACAATAAAGTGAGAGAAAGAGTTATAGCATCCATAATTAATGAGGCGATTCCATATGAATACTATGCCATCAACAAGTGGTATCGAATAAGGACTGAGATTGGGATCATCATGAAGCAGATTGGTGGAGAAAACTACAAGAGTGTTACGTGTGTCAACAAGGGGGGTCGCAAGTACAACTATGACTTTGATATTAAATTTGTGAACGACGACAATTCAGAAAAGGTTTGTCGTGTAGAACTAAAGTTCAACGCAAAGACGATCGCGGACACTCCGCAGTGGGTGTCGCCAATGAAGCCGAGTCAGTACATGTCACGATCATTCGAAGAATATTTTTATGACACTGGCACATATTTGCCAAAACTAGTCGAAGAGTGTGGTGCGACCATGCCTTCGAAGTGCGAATACTTGGCACAGATACACGGCTCAAAACCCAAATGCGTAGCCCAACTCCAGACGTTGTATTATCGCGGTTGTCCAGGAAGCAGTAAGTTCGCAAATGATGTTGGCGCAACACAGTTCTACGAACTGTCCAATCGATTGTCCCAGGATAGCATTTCAACGTTCATCAGCAACACAGACCTCAACATAAAGGCTCTAACAGAGTATCTACAGTCGACACAATCGGGCAAAATATACATGTTGTATTATGAAGGTAAGTTTATCATGCAGAATTCCAACATCGACGACTATGAAATAGTAGGCGTCACAAAAAACCCGGTTTTGTTTAGGTATGACTGCGTAAGTCGAAATGGAAAAAATATGAAGGTTTTGTTGAGGTGGAAGAATGGAAACGGGATTGCGTTTCCGGCATTTCAAATATCGTGACGATCCACGGTGGAAATTTTCGTTCATAGGTAAATAGGGAATATCGACTCCAGCTCCGTTTTGGAAAGCCCATTATTTCCCAAATATAAATCAATAAATTGCTTTGTTCTCGGGTTGTTAAAACTATTGGAGATTTTATGGAAAAGCTCAAGCAATTCTTTTTTATCGATCGGTGTGGCATGATAAATTTCATTCAAGTGGTTCTCGACCAAATAAGGGTTGTTGGTGTCGACGATCGCATATTTCAAATTGTATTTACTATTTCCATTACCGCGATTCACAATTAGAATAGGGTCTGCTCTCCCATCGCGCTTGATATATTGCCCCTTTTCAATATTTTTGAACTGGTTCGTTTTAATAGTATGCTGGTCGGTTACATTTGTATTATAAATCAACAATGTATCCTTATCATCATTTGTCAACAAACTCTTTTGTTCGTTCCACACGACTTGTCCGGTTCGAACGCGGAGGCCAAGGGCTTCAATCGTAGTTGCCCCCTCGAAAATCTGCTTCAACAAGCTACCATCAGTTGTAAATATATACTGGTTTCCAATTTTGATAGAATATTCACAATTGCTCAGGATAGATGGACCAGTTTTTCTCAGGACCAACCCAATAGTTGATTGCTCGGTGTCAATAAATTTCTTGTGTTCCTCGAAATCAATGATTTGTAAAATGGTACATGTTTCTTTTACAAACTGGCGAATTTTTGAATAGTATACCGAATTCATAAAACTCTTTGGAAGAATTAACGCCAACAACCCTCCGGGCTTTACCAAATGAATAGAGTGGATAATGAATAACCCGAAAATATTGGGTCTTCCGCAAATGTATTCTTTGTATTCCGCCGGAACATACTTTTTATCACATACAAAATATGGAGGGTTTGTTACCAATAGGTCGTATTGTTTTGTTTTGGTCAAGCTCATAAAATCCTTATTCATCAATGTTACATTGTTTTTGAATTTAAGGTCTTCAATAGACTTGTATATTGTTTGATTTAGCTCGACAGCATCAATATTCGCATTATTGAACATATTATCAATACAATTCACAATTTCACAGGTCCCGCAAGATGGCTCGATAATATCGATTGGCTTATTTAATCCTAAGTGTTCTTGGATACAAGCAAACAGCTTTTCAAGTATTGCGCGAGGTGTTACAAAGAACCCGTAGTCTTGTTTCTCCTTTTTTGTCAATTTCCGGGTAACCTCAATCGAAAGATCGCTAAATTGTGAGTTCATTATATACGTTTGCGTTTACGTTTAAACCAATATACAACATTCAATTTTATATAATAACGGTTGGTATTTTTATTTGCGTATATATATGGATGTTTTACAAGTTGGACCCGGCCGTTACAGTGTAGAACTTTATTTGAGTCAACCAAACAACACCGGTTCGGTAAACGCAAGCGTTATGCCAAAAGAAGGTTATAACCCCAAGAATGTTATTTTTAAATTTGAATATGGAAGTTTTATACAATCAACGGACCCGAAGATTAACAAGTTGGATGGGGGGTGGAGGCTACTCTATGCCTTAAACGCTGCGGTTGGTAGAGATCCAGGCGTAAAAAAAGAATCGTGGAGGGACCGTACAGATGCGGATGTGGTTCAAAATGTATGGCATACTAATCTATACAATAAATGGGCAAATCCAACACCCACAGAGGTTAGTGAAAACCGTAAAACCTTTCGTAAAGATCTTAAATCCAGACTAGGGTTCATGCCAAAAGAAGATTGGGACGACGATTATGATGGTAGTTCTAGTCTGAGAATGTCAAACCCCGAGGTTGTAGCTGCGCGGGACAGCTTTAATTCACTTAAGAATAGAGGAGGTAAAAGGAAAAGGACACGCAAAAGAAGACGTATACACGTAAAACTACGAAAGTCATACAAAAAAAGATAACGCCTGAGCTTCTTTAAGTCCTTTGTCCATTTATTGTTTTTGTTTTTGCTTGGCTTAAACCTTTTCTAAAAAGTGGATAATCACATATTTTTGTTTTTCCCAAGACCTTTTTGGGAAAACCGATTTTGGACATTTATAAATGTCCTTTTTCCGATTTCCCAAAAAGGTCTTGACTAAAATAACTAAGAAAACGTGTTTAGACCATAATGGTCTTATTTTGGATTTTTGATTGGAAAGTTTGTTAGCATATTTTTTTTTGATTTTGGGTCAAAAATAAAAATTTAAAATATACGGAATCATTAAGGAAATGCCGGAAATCAAAAAAATGCCAGGTAAATTCTATTGTGATTGTTGTGACTATTCATGCTCTAAAAAATCAAATTTTGAAAGTCACCTCGCTACTAGTAAGCATTTTTGGAAAAAAAATGGAAATGCCGAAAATGACAAAAATATAAAATGTGTGAATTATACGTGTGAACACTGTAATAAAATATATAAATCCGCTAGTGGTTTATGGAAACACCAGAACAATTGTAAACCTGAAATCGCGACGATTATAGAAGATGACAAACTAGACATAAGTACACTTGATATGAATTTAATTATGCAAATATTAAAACAGAATGATGAATTTAAGAGCTTAATGGTAGAGCAAAACAACAAAATGATGGAGACTTTTCAAGAAACTATGCAAGAAACAATCCAAGAAGTTTGTAAGAATGGTATCACAAACAATTC
>Ga0247841_10011368_pt1 | contig 11855 bp, 16 predicted proteins | sample LaCruzMarch2015__2_FD_192410 | JGI IMG/M metagenome (GOLD analysis project Ga0247841, IMG submission 192410) | Freshwater microbial communities from meromictic Lake La Cruz, Castile-La Mancha, Spain - LaCruzMarch2015_18m | ecosystem: Environmental > Aquatic > Freshwater > Lake | place: Spain...
AAACAAATAGTGCGTTATAATTCCAAACGAAGGCTTCGACTTGTTCCGCCCATTTGAAAAAATCATCCATTGTGCCACCATTCCACGTTCGACTCGTACCAGTGACCGTTATGGTTCCAGCGGTTAGCCACGGAGATGTAGCGATTACATTCGTAACTAAAGTTGATACAACGCCAGTAGCAGCAGGTATTTTCTTTTTGAGTTCTTCTTCGATAGGACTTCTTACGATCACTTGAGAGTTATTTTCATACGAATCAATGAATCCTTGAAATTTAACATCCCCTAAGTCATCTGAGAGTATTACAAGGGAGTTAATTTGCCAATCTTCGGTTTCGTTCTCGAATTGGCATTTATCTTCAATATTTCTACCAGAGCGGCATTTTGAATTTTCACCGACTTCAATAGTTTTATTACCAACGAAATACGATAATCCTGCGTTCTTTTGAATCCAGCCTAAAGCGAACGGACAGCCTTCACTCGCTGTGGTGGTAATAACACTATCTTGGGGTATTGGAATTAACGCCCCCGCTTCAAAGGGTTTATAAATGATTCCATTATGCATGATATAGGTTGGAAATGTGAGTCCTAACCCCCATTCGAATCCCCAATTACCTAATCCATTGCCATCCTCATCATCATAGAGAATCCAATCATTAATGAATTTATCCCACACTTTCATGTAGTAGGAACCTTGCATCACCACTTTGAAGCCTTTGAGATTTTCAAAAAACATTCCGTGAGCTACGTTCGGAGCCATGCCGACTGACGTACCCGTAGCAAAATCCGTCCCATCAAACGTGACACGCCGATACATTGCCCCAATACCTCCCCCATCATCCTCAAGATATTCATATTTGGTGGTATCCGAAGGGACTAAACACCCTTGCATAGCTAGGGGTGATGCACGTGTTTTTTCCGTGCCGTCACTGAGTTTGTAAAAATACACATTGGTAGCATTTCGGGTCATTAACCATTTTACGCCGCTAATATCGAATATATCACAAAATTCAACTGATGCTTTGGTAACAATAGTGGTAGCTGCCGACCACGCTCCCGCGACAGTCGCTCGTGTGGCATACTTGATAATGCCCGCAAAGGTGGAATATACAAAATACACTGTGCCTCCGACATTTTTCAGTAACGTGCGGCGACTTGAGGAAAGGGATGCATCGACTACGCTATATAAATCAAAATTGGGGAGATGAAAGGGGGCTCCTCCATCTACGAAATACGGATCATTATCAAATCCATTGTCATAGCGATATACTTGATACGTGCCTACGCCACCGACATCGATAAACGTAACGGCAAAAACGGATGATTCTAAAGCGGCGGCTTGATAATTGCCGATCATAACGACTGGCAAGCTGTTGCCATGAGTAGTTGAACATTGGTATTGCATTGCATTTCCTCCAATTATAAGAATACTAAAAAAGATTAGGATTGACATTCCCCGAACGTCCCCGATACTTCAAAGCGTTTTCCACGTTTAATTTTCATACTATCAGAGTCAAGATACCCTTTCAGATATGTTTTGAATGTGCCCGCGGTATCCGAGAACGGGTAATAAACCGAAGTGACTCCATCGATGAGTTTAATGTAGCAATAGATAGGAGCGACAAGACCTTTATTGATATCTAAGAATTTGGCAAAGATAGCTACATCATTTACAATCGAAGTAGCGTCTTTTTTAATCACAATGCCACTAAACGTTACGGTATGACTCTTTTTGGCAGTCCTGGTAGAATAGGACATGCGACTCGCTAAATACTTTGTGTTTACTAAGCGTTTGCCATCTATCGAGACGGCATCACATTGAATAAACAAAAAATCATTACCAGCGGCTGTTTGTGGAGCGCCAGCGTTATCTGTTTCTGCTAAACATATAATAGCCCCATCACCTATTGCACCATACTGATAATCGACCATAGTTTACCACCATCCACTCCCATCTAAGCCCCCACCCGTAAGGCGAGTGCCTAAATTATTCCATAATCCCGCGATTGAATCTCCTATGCCCATAAATAGATTTTGCACGTTATTCACAAAGCCCGTCCACAGATTCGTAAGGTTCGCAATAACATCCCCACTGTTCGTAAATACACCAAACAAAGCCACTAAGGAATTCCCTAAGAAGCCTACAAAAGCATATGCGGTATTAAGAGCTGGCGTTAACACAGTTGAAATAGTTTCTCCAACCCCCCCTAATACTCCCACTACTAAACTAAGAACGGGCGTAAGGAGTTGGAGTAACGGCAGCATATAGCCTAACGGCGTGCAGAATTGTAAGTATAAGACAATCAATGGAGCTAAGATTTTGGCAAGATCCATAAAGATCGGTATAAAGGGTAACAGAATCGGCATGATCATATTGAGTATCGGAATAAACATCACCCCTAACACTTCCCCAAACGCCCCAAAAATTTCACTGAGCATAGAAAAGGGTTCCATCACACCTTGTAAGAAGGCTTGAATAGGCTGGGTAACGATGGCAAGTGCGATCATTTGAGGAACCATTGCCCCAATCCCCGCCACTGCCGCTCCTAAACTACCAGCAATTCCACTAGCACCAAGTCCCGCCATAGCACTTGGCATGTTTTTTCCTAATGTACCAACTCCTTTGCCCATTAAGGATTGGAGTTTGTCACCCGCCCATCCATTTTCAGATGGTGGGACACGTTTATAATCCAAACTCAGATTCGTATTTCCGATGTCACCGATATTCGAAAATTGATCGGGATTTGGAAAGATATGAGAAATATTTATATCGAACAAATCTTTCAAACCTTGAAAACCCGCTTTCATTTGATCATTTAGATATGTGTTTTGGTTTTTCAAATTATCCCATATTGCATTATTTTCTGGAACTTCGGTAGGATTGTTGAGTGCCGTAGGATTGGCAAGTGATGTAAGGATGGAGTTCGCAGCATCTTGAATGGCGGAAATAGTACTATCAGCAGCAACTAATATGGCTGAACCTACTTGCTGTAGTTGTCCTCCCATCGATATATCAAAAACGGTTAATATAGACGAAACTTCGCCGACTGCTAAAGCAATATCGTTTGGAAAAGATGCCATAATGGTATTAATACTTGCAAGTGCATCTGTCATGGGCACTAATTGTCGGATTGAAGTGTAGGTAAGGTATCCATAATTGTCTTCGACCATTATTTAAACATCTCCTTAAGCTCTTCTTCGGTGCGTGTATAATGATTAGGGTTCGTATCTTCTTTTTTGGGTTGCATCGACAGACTTTCTTGGGTTTTAATAAACCGATGCACGCGGCTGAAACGATTGATATTTTTCATATCATTCATATTAATCCCAAGCTCAGAAGGCGGGACATGCATTTCTGCCATCAAGATATACATCGTAATTTCGGTGGTCGATGGCATGTTCCGCACGTTTATTCCCCCAAGATTGGTTTGATACCTTGGATGAGTTGGTTAAGGATTTTGACATCCATTTTGAGTAACTGATCAATAGTGAGTTTGGGACTGAGCAATAACTGATTCAAGATCTGGTATTGGTATAACTTTTGAGCCTTTTTTAAGAGTTTTTTTTCCGCATCGGTAATTTGATCGGGTGTTTTGATTTTGCCATCGGTACTGACAAAATACAAATTTTCGGGTTCATCAATGGCTAAGAGATCGTTACCCGACAGAAAGTCGGCAAACTTATAGGTGACATCTTTGATTGTGAGTTCCATAGTATAATTACCTCGTTACAATAATAAAAAAGTTTAGGGTGCGTGTACGGTGATCGCACTGGCGGATGTACTTTCGAGTCCGACTGAATATTTGATATTGCCTTTTTCCCCATAGTCACTGGCAACACATTCGACTAATGCCATATTGGTCATTTCCCGAGCGATAATCGTTCCAACCGTGAAGTTGGCGGCTAAATTGGTAATCGGCACGTTCAAATTCATTTTTGATTCCCACATATTCGATTGGGTGCCATCGTTCGGAGTTAAGTAGTCGGCTGTCATTTTCCATGTAACTTTTTTGATGGTGGCTTCGTAGAGAAAGTCATCGTTCAAGACTTTGGACTCGTTCCATTCAAACTTAATACTCAAACTGGCTTTAATCATTTCCAATGCCGCGACATCAGTTGTCCCAAAAATTGCATGGATTAGATTAGTTCTTCGCATAATTGCCGTAGTGCTAATGGCTGGGAATGCTGCCATAGCAGCACTTTCTATGGCTTTGCGATGTTTAAATTTAATGGTTTGGGTAATCGGCTTATCCATTTCCACATTGACAGTGTATTCCGTTAAGTAACAGCCTATTAAATCGACTTTTTTTGTCCCATCTTCGTAGTGTAACGTAAAAGAACATGGTGATCCGATACTGACTTGAGGGGTTGTGGTGCCATCTGAAATGAACGCAGCCAGTTTAAACCACGTATCATCTTGTAATAACATAGTTATTTCCGATTCTTCGGATGCCACTTCATCATAAATTTCCGTTCCCCCCAATGCAGAGTCATTGAGAGTATCGTGTTGTTTGCGGACATATTTTGCAGTCGCAAATTTTGCACTAATCGTCTTGTTTTGCACCACTAATAAAAGTGCTCCATCGGTGGAGATTAAGGGTGTATCCAAACGTGCAAGGACTCCTTTTCCAGCCCCATATACTCCAATAGAACCCGCCGTTTTTTCACGGAGGGCACCAAATCGTAAATTGCTTACATTTTTTGTCATTCTTAGACCCCATCGGTTAAGCGGTGAACAGTCACCGTTAATTTTGAGAGTTGATTGAGTTTTTGGATATGGCGACTCAATACACGCCATGTTACATTATCGGTTGTATAGGCATTGATAATCCGCCGTATTTCACTTAAATATAAAAGTAAATCGGCGGTGGAGTTACTTTGAATTGTGAGAAAGGATCGTTCGGTCATTAAATCCGTAAGGATCGCTTGGGTGGCATAGGTTGCCAGAGGATCATCTTTGATATGCAGTTGTTTCGTGGCGACACCTAAGTCTTGCTTTTCCCCTTTGGTGAAGGTGGGTTTGGCAATAATCACGGCATTCCATTTCGCATTGAGTTCCGTGTAGAGATCATCTTCAAACATTAATTATGCCCCCGTGGTTTTTTGTAACGCCCCGCCCATCCAAATTTTGCTTTTTTATCTTCTTTGGTGGGAGATTCCGCTTCGGTGCGGTATGAATCGACTGCGTACATCGGCGTTTCGGCAACATCACTATAATCATAATTTGCGGGTGTCATTTGACTCAGATTCGAGACACGTGTATACGGCACTCCCGCATTCCGTAAGTATTTCCATACGGCTGCCCCTACGCTTGGACCTTGCCCTTCAACCCATCGGTGCCATTGATTTTGTCCCGAGGTAACGGGGAGGGCTTTGCCTTGATAAATTTGTTTAAAGGTATCGTAGGTCACGGGTTGGTATTCATAGACTGACCCATTATGGAATTCGATTTGTAGGGCTTCAAGGGTTTTGTTGTAACTAAAGGCAACTACATTCGAACTGGTCATTGATTGTTGGTTAAGAATTTGAGATCGGGCAGCCGGCGTACGTGGTGTGGCTGCGATCACGTTATGTTGCCATTTAGATTTGCGTACCATACGGTTACACCATTTTGAGTGCTTTCAGTTTTTTCATTACGATTTTGTACCATTTTGATTTTCTCATAAAGAATCCTCCACGTTATGAAATTGTCCACGATATAATGGAATGACATCCACGCCATCGACCGTAGACTTTTTCGTTTCGATCATTTTGTAAAACTCTTCTTTATCAAAGGGATCGGCATAATCCCATTCGGTAAGGTATCCCGCTTCGGCAAGGATATTATTGAGTGACAAGACTGAAAGCTGGATCACACAAAAAACTTTCAGATTCGCATCAATATCTTGTTTCGAATTCCCATACACAAACCGAATAACATTATTAATGACATACTCGATTAAGGTATCGGGAAAGGCACGTGTACTTGCCGCATCGACAATAGCATTCATATTGTGTCCTTGAACGCCACAGACTTCGGCAATCGTGGTCAGAGAGTCAGTAATTGCCATGTGAATCGCTCCTATGCGGAAACTTCAATACATTGCATGTCAATATCACAATTGCACGCATTGGTATCATCGGACAGTTTGACTGAAATTTCTGATAAGGGTTCGAGTTGAAAGCAAAGGTTGAGCAGCACTTCACCATTGGTTTGAGCAAACATACGGCGAACGCGTTCTTGAACTAAACAGCCTTTGGGTTGACAGAAGATATCAATCGTAGCCACACGGGTTGCCGTGCTGTTACGGATTTTGATATCCCCGATATAGAATTTTGCCACGGCTTCGGCTGGGACAAAGTAGTGGGGACTGACCATTTCATAGTTCCCAATGTCAATTGTTCCATACCACGCATCTTTGGCTAGGTTACCGACACGGAGTTCATCCAATGCAACATGGTCACATTCAAACTCTTTGATACGGTAAAAGTCCTTCACGGATAAGCCGCTTGTTTTATCATAAAACTTAGTCGCGGCACTGGAATCGGCTGGAAATGTCCATATGGCTTCGTGGGGGTATCCTAATAAATCATAATAGACTAAGTCTGCAATGTAACCCGTATCGGCTTGGTTACCATCCTCCCATCCGTACACAGTCCCTACGCCGATCATGTTGGCATCGGTGGCAGTGGCTTGTCCTTCGGTGAAGGTAACATAGGGGGCAGCTAAGCCCGTAATTCCAATCTTAATGGTTTGTCCCGCACCAATAGTGGCATTGGTGGTGGCACTGATTGGGTAATAAAAGTCTGCAATAGCGGGTGTGAAGGCGGTTTCCGTAGTGCTGTTCGCTCCTAACGTGGCAGCCGCCGTTACCGTAACTAAGGATGTGTTTTTATATACTAAAGTAATTAATTTTTCCCGCATGCCCGCCGCATCGGCTGAAGCAGCAACTACAATAGTTAATCCGACTTTGCCGATATACGTGCTGACGTGAGCTGTTGTTCCCGCATTTTCCATTTCTACGCCCGTAGCACTGGCTGGGGACGCTTTATTGTGATGGAATTGATGTTCGATCACTTTGTCACCACTAGTGTGACGGAGGTGTTTATGCATGGAAACGTAGTCTTCGTAGGCTCGTCCCCGCAGTGTTTTTCGCATTCCTAATTGTGGCATTCTCGCTCGACTCCAATTGAAAGCGGTTTAACCCTTTCGTTCCATCGAAGGATACGATATTACAGATGTAAAACCGCAAATACATCGTAGGGGTTAGTTAGTAGTATGAAAAAAATTATAAGGTACGATCCATGCAATAAAGCATGGTTACTTTGCCATCGGCATTCTTGGTTTGTCCCACACGGACTCCAACCATGTCATGTTTTAAGGGACATGCGGCACATTCGTAACCACAATAAATCGGTCGGTCAGTGCCGAGGTTACCGAGTTTTATGGTATCTTCTTTTTTAATGACTTTCGCTTCATCGACTTGCGATTGCTTTTTTTCAACTTTGGGAATTTCGGTTGGCATGATTCTCACCTATATATGAAAAAAAGGGCTTATGCCCATGTGATTTTTTCGGTTAAGAGTACCCCGTTTGCATCGTGAACACATCCACCTAATTTGGTTGCCCACGCTTCGGTGACTCCTTGAATTTCATTGTATTTTGATCCGAGCATTCCGAACCCACGGGAGTAGGCACGTTCACAGACACGGTTGTCTGGAATGAAGGCTAAGACACGGGAATCGGTGGCTAAAGTATCGCCTAAGTTACCGAAGATTTCATCACTGACAATAATATCTGGATCGACTTTAAACCCGTTAATCCCTTTGGTGATGAATTTATCGTAAAACTTTTCCCATTCGGTTGACCCATCGGAGAAGGTGAACAATGCACGGTTCGCATTGGAAATAAAGTTGCTGGTCATAGCTAACTTGATCGGGAAATTTTGTCGGTATCGGAACGGAATGGTCTCGACAATTTTGGTTAAGGCTTTATATACATCTCCTTGAGCTAACAAAGCAGAGTTCACGCCATCCAAGTTGGTGACTGCGGTGGCATTCGTGAGAATTCCATCGTTCATTTTGACTCCTTGTCCCGCACCTACGGAACTGAAGCCTTTGGAATAGACCCCGTTCCATACGGAGAGATCGGCAACCCGAGCCCATTCTTTCAATTGATCATCTTTCTTTTGTAACAAGAAGGAGGCTTCACGTTTCTGATCATTGACATCCCAATAGATATTGGAACGCACTGCCGCAAGATAGTGCAATTTGTGGCTTTTGGGGGTAACCATGATATCGCCATCGACACCGTAGTCTTGTTCTCCATAGACCCCAGTGCTTTGGGCAAAGATCGGCTTTTTATATTCATCCGCATCGAGTGGTTCAATCACTGCGGCGGGAATAGCAATCGAACGACCAATTTCACGATAGTGCGTGTTGGCACGCATACTCATCGCTTGATAGAACTTCTGATCGAACATAGCGGGATTGGTGGTGGTTGTAATTGTCATGTGACTCTAACTCCTTATTTGGCTCGCCATTCACATACGGTATCATCATCAACAATTGCTTTGTTGAGGTAACCAAATGTGGCATTTTCAATAGCTGCATCGAAGGTAACTGCCCCACCAGTGCCTAATTTGACTGCGGCTCCTTGTACGGCGGCTCCCCCGAAATCGAGGCATTTTGAGCGGTATAATCGTCCCGAACGCGGGATAATAATGGATACAATCGTTCCTACGGGAATTGCAGTATCCTCTGCGGTTTTATAGTCATTATCGAGAATCCCAGTGTAGTAATCGACTCCACCAGTTCCCATTTGCACGGCTTTGCCGTCTGCGTCTGTAATACCGACTAAATCGCCTGGCTTGGCAGTCCCATCAGCAATGGCTGACTTTCGAACTTCCCCACCAGCAGATAAAGCGATATCGCGTGATCCGAGATCACTAATCTTTGTTTTTGCCATAAGATTATCACTTTTTGCTTTCCATTGGGATCATGCCGTAACCCTCGATATAGAGTCCACCCTCGACTTTCTTTTGGGATGGTTTGGGTTTATCATTCGTGTTCGGTTTGCCTTTCATGGCATTGGTAACCTCATCACTAATGATCTTTTTCAGATCCTCCATGGTCATTCCTTTCTTTGATTCCTCTTTAGCGGGAGTCTCTTCTGCTTTGTCAGACTTTTCTGAGTCAGTCTGCTCTTCAGACTCATCATCCGAATCGCTCTCGGTCGATGAAAGTAAATCATCCACCTCAGAATCAGACAACTTCAAAGTTTTATTAATTTCTTTGAGTTGTTTTTTCTGTTCCTTGGTTAATGTATTCAATTTTTGTATGAGTTCTTTTTTCATTCGTAACCAGTTCCACATGATTATTTATGGGATGCTAATCGCATTAATTGCATTTTGCCTTTAAGGGATCGTGCCGACATGACTTTATGTTTATAGAGAGGCTTCTTAGGCATTCGTGTTCTTTTCATTTGGTTTTCCCCCGCCTTTTTGGTTATCTTGTGATTGTCCTAATAAAGCCTCTCGTTCTGCCTTTTCCTCTTCGGCTTGCTGTGCATATATATCGAGATTAAGTTTAAAGCCAAACGCTGTGAGGAATTCAGTACAAACGGAATTAAAGTGCTGTAAGATGGTTGTTTTTCGTTCACGTAATTTCACCATATCAGTTGATTCACCCGTATCCCCCAACCCGCCCGCTTGTCGTTCTCCCATTAAATAGGAAAGGGGGAGATGGGTAATATTGGCAAAAATTTGTAAAATTTTATCTAAGGAAAGTAAACTGCTGGGAATATCCGAACAGGGAATATTAATGATCTCTTCAACTACGGTGGTTTTTGCCCCAAACGCCGCGTTTGGTCCCACGTAACCCATTTGGGATTTAACTTTCGTTTGTTGTTCGGGGGATGCATTCTCACCATATTTAAAATGTAAAAAGAAAGGTTTAACTGCCGATACTTCAAGGGTGGATTTGATTTGTTGAGCTGCAATCGCCGTGGTTAAAATACTTAAATCCATATCGCCTAAGCACCATTTTGTTTCAATGGGCATATAGGCATGTTCCACATTATCGCCCTTTTTCCATACAAAAAAGAACGATTTTGCCGCCGTCACTTCATTGTCTTCATTGAGTTGATCTTGGAAATAACAATCTTCGGTGGTGCTATTGCCCAAGTCATCGGTATACACAAATTGAGCCCCCACTTTTTCAATGCGGCTACCCTCCTCATCTTCAACTGTTTTTTTGATCCAATCGACACGGGTTAAGGGATTTTGTACCCGAAAGGTTTTGTCGCTATATGGGGTCACTACGGTGTATCCGTATGTCCGTAACGATTCTAACATGCCGATCAATATATCATTATTTTCTTCAAATTCTTGGTCTTGCACGATCTCTTCGTTCAAGGACTTGATAAAGGATTTGAGTAGGAAATTCCCATTAATCAAGCCGCGGAGAACTCGCAACTGTCCTATCTGTTGCCATTGCGGGAGTTGCATTGGATCGAAAAAGATATTTGAAGGATATAGATCGGAGTCCATTGTATTAAGGTTAGTAATACTCCTTATTAATACTTTCGATAGTTGAGATCATCGCTTGAAATATATATTTTGGACTACGAATAGGATTACCATGGGGAACTTGCCGAACATCGCCTAAAAAATATATATCGTATGGCATAAAATATATATTTTTCTAAAGGGTAAGGTTTTTAAGGTTATATGGATTTAGTAACTATATGCCTAAATCGTATGCCTTAACCATGAATTCGGGATATTTACAAATGACTATCCCAGCCGCTATCTGTGAGAAATTACAACTCCGTAAGGGCGATCGTGTATATATTGACATGAATGAGTCGGGATTGATTATTGTGACGCCTATTTTTGAAACTACGCGTACCGATTTGGAAAAACTGCCCGTGGATGCTCAAAAAGATTATGCTTTGATCGATCAAGATCCCGATCAAACCTTAAAGATTATTTTTATGGCAATTCATATTCACCATGTCGATCAATTGCGGTTATGTGAAAAAATGGACATTAGTTTAGCCGAATTACATTCCAAACTCCGTAGAATTGATCGGCTGTTGGATAAAAGTACGGTTAAACGAGAGATCACCACGTTCAATGAAAAAATATAACCTTTTTTTCTGTGTTTTTATGCCTTAAGGAAATCTACAAAATCACCGCGAAGAAATACTTCTGTATACATCGATCCTCCTCTTTATATATAGATATAGATATTAGAGAGATCAAATAATGGTGATATTAAAAGTAACTTATAATAAGATAGTGTAGATTCTCTTAAGGTTATTTAGTATTTAAAGAAAAAGAATGACACAAGTGTCGATCATTGGGGGTCAATTGCCCATTGCCTATTCACATCTTCAAAGGGGTTACGGCTCGTAGGAATTGTCTGCACAAAATCGACTTGTCCATCACCTTCGTGGAGTAAATGGAGACATGCATCCAACCCATGCTGTGAATCTGTCTTGAGTAACGTAGGTAACAAACTCTTCTCATCAAAGGTTGCCTCCTTATAGTTCGTAATAAACCACTCACAATCGGGATGACAGATAATCTTACACGATTGCAAGTAGGCTAACCGCACTTGTTTGAGGGCATGATCCCAATGTTGAAATAAGGCGGGACAGTTCGATTCGGCTAAATTCTGAGCAAACCCCGCGTTATACCCATCAGATTTTGGCATCCCCTCCACTTCCACGGTCACCCCTTTATCACAGAGAGTTTTAATCCGATTCGATACCTCCGTAGTAAGTAAGAGTTTCTCTTCGGAAAAGAGATATAGAATTCGATTCGCTATATCCCATCGCCCCAAAATCAAGATGTGTCCCACCATCGAGCCGTT
>Ga0247841_10011369_pt1 | contig 11854 bp, 7 predicted proteins | sample LaCruzMarch2015__2_FD_192410 | JGI IMG/M metagenome (GOLD analysis project Ga0247841, IMG submission 192410) | Freshwater microbial communities from meromictic Lake La Cruz, Castile-La Mancha, Spain - LaCruzMarch2015_18m | ecosystem: Environmental > Aquatic > Freshwater > Lake | place: Spain...
AAACTTCGGGCCAAACCCGGGACTTTTTGCGCGACCTGATGACCGAAGACGAGATCAGGGAATTTTCCAACCGCCTGAAAGCCGCGCGGATGCTGTCGCAAAAGATCCCCTACTCGTCGATCGTCAAAGCCACCGGATTGAGTTCCACCACGGTCGCCCGCGTTTCCAAATGGCTCAACGGCCCCCTTGGCGGCTATAAATCGGTCATCAGCAAACTCCATCACCACAACCGTTCCTCCCGAGAAGAGACCGGATGCGGTTAGTTTTAACTTAAAGAACCGTTTTCCGCCATCGATCCCTTCCCGGAAGGGTTTTTTGTTTACGAAAACCTGTTGCGACTTCCGCGAAGAAATTGCTGTTTAAAAATAGAATATAAACAAACGAGGTGGCACTTTGAAAGAAACCGATTTAAGCGTGAAGTGGTTCAACACCGTCTACTTTCCGAAAAATAGAACCGCCAGGGCGGTTTTATATGAAGAAAAAACACTTCCCCGCCTGAGAAAACGTGAAATATGTTTCTTCACTCCATGGGGCCCGAGATACGATTGGAAAGATCGCGGCGCGATCATTGCGGGAAACGACGCGGAAGTTAAAACAATCGGCCGATTGTCGCAAGTGCTCTCCGACCTTAAAAACAATATGCCGGACAAGCATTTTCGCTGGATTTTTATGGGGGCGGATCTGTACGGCACCAGGATCAATGGACTGCCGCAAGAAGCGGTGGGCAGCTATTTTGAAAGCCTGCAAGATTTGATCGATAAATTTTTACCCGACGCGGAATTCCGGCTTTGGTCAACTTTCGATGAAGCGGCCGAAAATTACCGTCAAGAGGTCGCGCAAAACTTTGCCGAATACACGGACAACAACCTTTTGGCGCGTGCAACAATGACTGCGTGTGTAATGGGCAGGAACAGCGATTCGAAAACATATATCGTGGAACGGATCGCGGAAGCGATATTGATCGAAAACAAATTTTCGCCCGTAAAAATATCATGCGTGGCACGACACAAGGACGACAAAGTTGATTTCGAACTGCCACGGCTTTATGTTTTGCCGGAAAACCTCCAGGCGCCATGGTTTCCGCATGAAGGCATTAGAAAAAAATAATGCCTTCCAATTTTATCCAAAAAAAAATAGAATTAAGATTATATGGAATACGAAAAAATATTGGCTCAAGCAATCGACCTTCATGTCCACATCGGCCCGGAGATCATCCCGCGCAAATTCGATTTGCCCGCGCTGATCGAATACGAAAAAGGCAGGCTGAAGGGAGTTGGCGTAAAAAACCACTTTTTCCCGACAACTTCGATGGCAAGCGCGATAAATCTCCGAAACGATCCGTTTGTCATCAACTCGGTAACTCTCAATAACTATGCCGGAGGATTCAATCCCGACATAGTCAAGGCAACCGCCGAATTAGCGGAAAATACGATAATTGTCTGGTTCCCGACATTACACGCAAAAAAATTTTTACAAAGCCAGGAATTTGAAATTCCGAAAGAATGGATCAATCCGGCGAAACGTAAAAAAATAAAATTACGTCCGGCGAAAGATATCAAACCTCTGTCGATTTTTGACGCCCCGTGTAAAATATCCGAAAACGTCGAAAATGTTTTGCGTGAAATCAAAGAATGCGGAGCGATTTTGGCAACCGGACACCTGCCTTGGGAAGAATCTCTGGAATTGGTGAAATCAGCGGTCAATAAATTCAAAATCGAAAAAATTATCGTCACCCATCCCATTTATCAAAAAATCGGCATGCCGGTCGATATCCAAAAAGAATTGGCGCGGCTGGGGGCATTGATCGAACATTGCTATTCGATGCATTCCATAGACAAAATCCCGGCCGTAAAGATTGCGGATCAAATCAAAGCGGTCGGGGCAAAAAATTGCATCCTATCGTCGGATGTCGGACAAACGTTCAGCAAAAGCCCAAGCGAATCGCTCGCTGACTTTATTGCCATGCTCGAAAACGAAAAAATAACGGAGAACGAAATAAAAACAATGATAGTGACAAACCCCGGCAAGCTCATTGAAAAAATGGTATGAGCTCACAACAAAAAAATCCTCGCATCATAAAAATGCGGGGATTTTTTGCAGACGCCCGATTTTAGATCCCATCTCAAAACGGAGTCTATTGTCCGTCTACTGATTATCTCCGGTAATGGCAGCCGGCGCTTTGCTTGTTTTCCCACGCCGCCTCCGCCACCAGGATCGCGGTACGGGCAATGTTCCGCAATCCCAGAAGCGCGTCGGACAGCTTGCTGCTCTGGTAAAATCTGTCGATGGATCGTTCGATATAGCCAAGATCTGTTCTTGCCCGGATCAACCTGGACGCCGTCCTTTCCAGTCCGACGCAATTCCACATAATACTGCGGATCATCCTCAAATCCTGCGCCACAAGCGGCAAATCCGCTTCCTGGTCAACCACTCCTTGCCAGGGATTTATATCTTCCCGATAGGCACCGACTTTCCCGATCCTATCCATTATCGCCAAATACGCGCGGTTGCCCCAAACCAAACCTTCCAAAAGGGACGCGCTCGCCAAACGGTTCGCGCCGTGCAACCCATTGCAAGCGACCTCACCGACCGCGTAAAGATCATTGATCGTCGTTTCGCCGCTCTCCACGCTCGCGTAAACACCGCCGCATGAATAATGCGCTGCCGGAACCACCGGCACAAGGTCTTTGACAATATCAATTCCATAGCAAAGCAACCTCTCCCGAATCATCGGGAAGCGCTCCATGATCTTTCCGGCAGGTATATATGATCTCAAGTCCAGGTAAACGTTTGCCGCGCCGGTTTCCAACATCTGGCGGTATATCGATCTTGCCACGATATCACGGGTTGCCAGATCGCCTCTCTTGTCGTACTTCTGCATAAATGGCTTCCCGGCGGCATCAACAAGCTTGGCACCTTCGCCTCGCGCCGCTTCGGTGATTAAAAACCTGGGCGCGCCCGGATAGCAAAAAGCCGTCGGATGGAATTGGATGAATTCCAGGTTGATTATCCTTGCCCCGGCACGGTTCGCCATCGCGATCCCGTCGCCGCGCGCGCCTTCGGGGTTCGTCGTGAATTCATATATCTGGCCCAAGCCGCCGGTCGCCAAAATTGTCTGTTTGGCCAAACAACGGATGATAAAACCTGTCTTCTGGTCTAAAAGATACGCACCGACGCATGAGAGAGGTTCGTAAACCGCTTTCTTGTCGCATGAATGATGGCCGGGGGTCAGCAAATCGACCGCGCTCACGTTCGTGAATACCCGTATATTGGGATGCCGCTGGATCATTTTTGCCAGCGCCGATTCGATCGCCTTCCCGGTCTCGTCCGCGCGGTGAATTATCCGGCCGATGGAATGCCCGCCCTCCTTGGTGCGGCAAAGCTCACCGGCTTGCTGGTTAAAATCAACACCAATCCGGCCGATCAAAAAATCCTCGATAAGACGCGGGCCTTCGTCGGAAATTATCCGGACTGCCCGGGGATTGCTGATGCCCGCCCCCGCCTCAAGGATATCGTTCTCCAACTCCGCGGAATCTTTCTCGCCCAAACCCTTGTAAATGATTCCGCCTTGGGCGTGGTATGAGTTTGACTCATAGAGATTATCGGCCCGCGTTACCAGCACGACCTTGATCCCGGCATCCGCCAATTTCAAAGCCGCCGTCCCGCCAGCGATCCCGGAACCGATTATCAACACTTCTGTTTCGATTTTTTCTTCCATATGAATTTAATTAATTTCAATCATTCTTCTCACTGCAACCTCGGCCTTCTTCCTTATCGTTTCATCGATCTTTACCTCGTATATGTCGGCCATCAATGAATCCAAGAGCTGGTCAAGGGTGATCATACCCATATGCTTACAGCGCAAATTGCACATCCTGACGATATTGTTGGCGCACTCCGGAAAAACCGCGCACAAGTTATCCGCCATCGAACACTCGGTCAATAGCGCGATCCTTTTATCTTTGCCGTTTTTCCGGACATATTCGGCCATTTTTGAAGTACTGCCGGAAATATCGGCGGCATTAACCACCTCGGGACGGCATTCCGGATGCGCCAGGACAATCGCCCCCGGATAGTTCTTCCTGATCGCTTCCACGTCGCCCAAGGTGTATTGCTCATGAACATAACATCTCGCGTCCCAAGTGATGATCGTCGGCTTGTTTTTATAATTTACCTTGCCATCGGTCTTGAAATCTTTGGGACAGACATAAACTTCCATGTTATTCTCCCGGGCAATATTGCCCGCCATATACTTGTCGGGAACAAATATCAGCGACCTGGTTTTAAAAGTATCCCGCGCCCAGCCAACCACTTTCAAAACATTGCCCGACGTGCAGCAAACATCCGAAACCGCCTTTACCTCGGCAGTGCTGTTGATATAGGTTACCACCGGCAAACCGGGAAATTTTTCCTTTAACATCAAAACGTCCTGCACGGTTATATCATCCGCCAAAGAGCAGCCCGCTTTGTTGGAAGGAATCAACACTTTTTTCGCCGGATTGAGTATCTTGGCGGTCTGGGCCATAAAATTAACTCCGCAGAAAATAATGATATCGGCGTCCGCTTGCGCCGCCCGGCGGGACAACTCCAAGGAATCGCCGGCATAACCGTCAACCGCATAGAAAAGAACCGGCTCCATATAATTGTGTTTGAGAACAACGGCGTTCCGCTCGGCGGCCCGCCGATTGATCTCGAATACCAACCCGGCCTTGCGCTCAAGTTCGGCGTCCGAAACGATGCTTTCCGGCACCGCCTGCCTTATTGACCGCCGCAGATGATCGTAAAGATCATGCGGTGATCTGAATTGCTTTTTCATGTTTTTTATTTACCCGACAGAATGCCTCGGGGCTCTGCCCCGGGGATGAATGACGGGGAATCAAACTTTTCCGATTGCGAAGCGCTTAGCGAAGCGTCGGAATACCTCGGGGCTCTTACCCGGGGTAGTTTATTGATTAATGATGTTTAGACTGATATCCAATGCTTTAGCCGAATGGGTAAGGCCGCCTACCGAAATATAATCCACTCCGGTTTTGGCAATTTCGGAAATTGATTCCAGGCTCACGCCTCCCGAAGCTTCCAGCGGCACCCTTCCGGCGTTCATTTCCACCGCTTTCTTCATTTGTCCGTTTCCCATATTGTCGAGCATTATCCGGTCAACACCCAGCGAAATGGCCTCGCGCAACATATCCAAATCTTCCACCTCGATCTCTATTTGTAAATTGTTCGGGTTGGATTTTTTGGCCTTGCGAACCGCATCGGTGATCGAACCGGCGGCGGCAATATGGTTGTCTTTGATCAGGATCATATCGTAGAGGCCGAAACGGTGGTTGCGTCCTCCGCCATCCCTTACCGCCCGCTTATCCAGAACGCGCAGCCCCGGAACCGTCTTTCTCGTATCCAGGATCACCGCCTTGGTACCGCTTACCGCATCGACGTATTTTTTGGTCACCGACGCGATTCCCGACATTCTTTGCAAAAAATTAAGCGCCACCCGTTCTCCCTCCAAGACCGCCTGCCCGCTTCCTTCCACGGTTGCCAGGATTTGCCCCTCCGATATCTCCGATCCATCTTCCGCGCTTGCCAAAAATTTAACGTCGGGATCCAGTAACGCGAACACTCTTCGCGCGACACCCAAACCCGATACCACGCCCGCTTCTTTTGCCATAAACTCCCCATAAAGCGATTTTGATTCCGGCACGATCGCCCGCGTCGTGACATCACCGGCACCGATATCTTCCCGCAAGGCCCGGATAATTATCTCATCAATCGCTTCGCTTTCATTAATATTGGTTGTGTTGTTTTTAAAAAAATTAAATTTCATACTTTTGATATTATATACAAAGAAATCGCTTCGTCAGCGATTTCTTAAAAAACCACTTTTGAAGTATTTTTACCAGACTTTATTAAATTCCCATCCCTGCTTTTTCGCGTTCTCGAAATAATTGCGCAAGATGGTTCCCGAATCGGTATCGGTCTGGTTTTTTCCGATGATGTAATGAACGCAAAGTATCGATCCCAAGTAGGAATCGGCGTTCAAACTGTAAACATCGCCCGGGCCGTCGTATTCGCAATTTATGCAAAACACCAGCCGATCGGGATTGGGCTGCAAAAGCATGCCGTGCGCGGCGTTGGAATAGCCGCCGCCATCGGCGCCGATCCCGGCCAAAGTTTCGGCAACCTTGCGCTTGGCCATCCTGGTAACGATCTCGTATTTATCGGACGACAAAAAGAAAACAAACTTGTATTTTCTCAGGTCGGGAATTTGCAAATTTTTCATCATATCCTCCACGCCGGTGATATCCTCCTTCAATATCCCGTAAAGCATAGCCGCGTAAGTGCTGACGTTATATGTCGGCGGCTCGATGATCGCCGGATACACAATAATATTCTCAGGCTTTAAAAATTTGCCCGCCGGCGGTTCGGGATTGGAGGTTATCAATTTCGGCTGCCACCCTTTTTCGGTAAGCCATTGCGCCATTTTGATCCCGTCCTTGGCGCCCGACGCGTTGACAATGTAAACATTCAAATCGCTTTCCGGATTGTTCTCGAAAAAATATTTGTAATCGACCACCGAAAAACCGTGGCCGCCAAAGTTTTGCGCCAGTATCCTGCCGGTGTTATCGGCATCGCCGCTGCCCACGAAAACATTGCGGCTCGTACTTTCGATCTTCAGGCCCGGATAAACCCATTTGGGCAGGCTTTCTATCGCTTTTGCCGCGTAATAATCCAACTTTTCAATTTTTTCGATCTTTTGGTTTTCCATGTCTTTTTTTATGTAATCGTTGATTATCCCTTTAAAATTAAATCCGATATCCAAAACCTGCAATTCCGGCACCGAAAAAAACTTCATCCGGGAACCTTCATGCAATTTCAATCCGGAGAGCTCGGCAATATCCCCGCTGACGAAAATTATTTGCTCAATGCCATTGTCTTTATACTTACCAAAAAAACGGATGTTTTTCAAATCAAATTCCAATTCTTCCTTTATTTCCCGGCGCAGAGCCTGCTCCTCGATCTCGCCTTCCTTAACTCCACCACCGAATAAAACCCACGTCCCCTTGCACGGATCTTCGTCGCGTAATTGCAGCAACAACCCACCCGCCTCATTTTTGATGATCGCGCAAACCTTAACCTTTTTCATGATATGGCCATTTTACCAAAAAATCGCCGGAATGGCGATTTTTCATATTCAATGCCGATAAATTTAAAATTACTTTTTCCCAAGCGGCAAATGCACGGTAAAGTGCGAGCCTACGCCTTCAATGCTTTCCACGGTAATCTTACCCTTCATCCTTTTCACCGTCTCCATGGTTATCCATAACCCCAGGCCGGTGCCGATGATATCCCTCGTGCGGTCGTTTTTAACGCGGTAAAACTTCTGGAACAAGTTGGCCTGCTCCTCCGAAGAAATACCGATGCCGGTATCGGCGACAATAACCATGAAATCGTCCTTTTTGACCGCGGTGCTGACCTTGACCGAACCCTTATCCGTATACTTCAAGGCATTGCCGATCAGGTTAACCACCACTTGTTTGAAACGACTGACGTCGGCCTTGATCATTACCGGTGCCGCCGGTGCCAGGTATTCCAAAGCAAGGCCCTTCTGTATCGCCGTCGAACGGCTCTCCTCCACCGATTGTTTGATCAGCGGATCCGGATCGAACACCGACACTTCCATCGGGAAGCGATTGCCTTCAAGCCGCGAAACGTCCAGGATATCGTCAACTAGGTGACCAAGCCGATCCGACGAGATGGAGATCACCTCAAGATAATGGGCGCTCTCACTGTCCAAATTAAGGTTTTTCTTCTCCTTGAGCAGGTCAAGGAATCCTTTGATCGCGGTCAGCGGCGACCGCAGCTCGTGGCTGGCCATGGAAATGAACATGTCTTTCATTTTATCGACTTGCTTAAGTTCGTTAAGGCTCAACGCGTATTCCAACAAGCGTATCTGGTTGGCTTGCAACAAAACCAAAACCAAAATTATCAACGCCATGACCCAATAAGATTTATCAATGGTCTCATTGATAGCCGTGTCGGATTCGCCAAGGGAAAGCGACATCTCCATAAGGCCGACGTTTTTCTTCGGCTCGCCGCCGCTCACTGTTTTAATTATTTTCCAAAAACGGCCGGACCTATTTTCATCCAAATAAGTAGCTCCTTCAGGATTGACGCGCGCAAAATAAATCAAATCATTCTCTTCTTTGGTTTTCCCGACAAGGGATTCATCGCTGGAAACCACGATATTCCAGGCCTCCTGGCCTTCTATCGGTTCCAAAATCGACAAAGAAATTATTTCTTCATCTTCGGCAACGATTCCCTTTACCAAGGATTGCAATTCGGCGGTATTCGAAAATTTTTCGTAAACAATATTGTTCAACACATCTTCAACAAGAATCGCTTTTTTGCGGGTAACCCCGTCGATCACTTCCGCGTATTTATTGTTGACCCAAAAATTGTTCGCAAAAAATACCGCCGGAACCAACAAAAGTAAAACAAGGGAATATCCGATAATAAAATTATCTTTGATATAATGGAATGCCCTTAGAAAAACACTATTACTGTTTGTTGGTTTGCCGATCATGGTTTGTTATCCGCTGTTTGAGCCACGCGAAATACCGAGCATGGTTTCAATAAGTTATTATTGTTCTTTTTTCTGCCCCCCGATGCTTCTTGCCAAACCGATCGCCAACAATGTCAGGACCAGCCCGCCGAGGCCGGCGCCAATAAATATCAAAGAACCCTCCCACAACCTGGCTTTGGCCGGCGCGGGCGCCTTTTCCATGTTTATCGGATTTCCCTGGCCGGTCGGCGTGGCAGCTTCCGCGGTCTGCACAAACGAGAACATCGGGCTTTTCGCGGCAACCTTGCCGTTATTTTCATTCACCACCAAATACACCTCATGGCTGCCGTGCTCGGGTTTATCGACTGTATAAAGCCAATTGCCGTCAGAATCGGTCTTTACCGTCAGGATCACCGGATCCTTGCTGTACATATATATCGTCACATAACTGTTGGGCAGCGCTTTTCCGGATATGTCCAATTCCCCTTTTTCTTTATCGTAATCGGTATTCACAACCTGATAGATCTGGCCCAATTCCTTGCCGTTCTCTTTGGGGCTTTCGTAGACCACGGCATCGCTTGATGTTGCCGAATTGGCCAACAAAGGATCGCGGCCGTTTTCTATTTCATCACCGTCAACACGTCCATCACGATCGGTATCGGGACTATTGGGATTGGTACCGAAACGATATTCGTCGTTATTGTTCAAGTTATCGTTATCGGGATCGGCAGCTCCCGCACAAACTTTTTCATCCCGGCAATCAGAGGAACCAAAATAATATTTCTGCCACGCGGGATCGGTACGGTCGTTGAGATTTGAGGCGTTCTTTGGGGCAACCGAAAGCATCGATACCGGAGCCGGAACCGGAGCATCGGCGGCATGCGGCGGCAAAACCGCCAACGCCGCGTCACAATCACGGCTAATCTGAGGAGCAACCGCCGCGTCGCAACCGGTAGGAACAGCCGACAACACCATGCGGGCTTGCTTCTTCGCGACGCAAGCGCCCCATGAACTGTAAGAATAAACGCAAGGAAATACTTCCGGCCCGGAAACTACCGGCGGCACGTAGTCGCATGCCTGTTGCAAAACCGGTTCACTGTCGCGTAAACAATTTTCCGGAGAAAGCGATATTATTTTCCGCGTTTGCGAACCGCTCGATTCGCAATTTCCCCACTTACTGTACCCATAAACACATGAATCGTTATTTTTAACAACGCATTTTCTTTCCGATTCCGGAACTATCCCCCCCTCGCATCCGGAAGGAATTTTTGAAACCACTTGCCGTGTCTGGATACCGGAACCGGAACAAGTGCTCCAATCGCTATAAGAATATGAAGCGCAAGGGGCAGCATAAACACACTTCCTTTTCAGCACCGCGCTGCCGGAATCGGTACAGCCCGCGGGCAATTTTGAGGCTACCGTTCTTACCTGAGAACCGTCCGCGGCGCAAGCGCCCCAGTCGCTGTATTTATAATCAGCACAAGACACAATTGAGCATATCTTTTCCAATACTGCGGTCGATGTATCGGCGCAACTCGCGGGCAGCTTGGATAAAATCGATCTTACCTGTTTGCCATCACGGCAATCACTCCACGAACCGTAATCATAGGAAGCGCAAGAAACGATCTTGCAAGATTCTTTTGTTACCGGCGCGGGATCTTCGTAGCATCCCGCAGGAGTCGCGGTATACGGCCGCGTCCGGTTATTGGAGTCGTCGCAAACCAAACTCCACTTTCCATAAGCATAATCACACTTAATTGAATTACTCACCGTAACGTTTTTTGACGCCATACCATCGTTACCCTTCGCGTCATAAGCTATTGCCGACAATTTACGGACACCGTTTACGGCCGAAGAAACGGCTGTCGCCACAGTGGTATCCCAATTATAACTGTAAGGCGAGGCGGTATCGGTGAACACGACAACATCATCCACCAAAAACTCAACTTTAATAACTCCTACATTATCCGTGGCATTGGCCGAAAAAACCGTCGCACCATTAACAATTGCTGCGGTCGGCGCAGTGATGGTGACAACGGGATCGATACTATCCGCAACCGTAGCGTTCCGCACCGCGACCGTTACCGTCGCGTAATTATTGTTTTTCGGATTCGCGATATCGTAAGCTTTTGCGGTTATTGTATGGTTACCGTCAACCACCGCAATTGTATTCCAGTTGAAACCGTACGGCGAAGAGGTGTCGGATATCGGCGTGATATCATCGTCAACAAAGAAATCAACTTTGTAAATGCCCGAGGCGTCGGTGGCATCGGCGACGACAGCCACTTCGCCATCCACCATCTTTCCCGCCGCGGGATAAGTGATATTGATCGCGGGCTTGATATTATCAACGGAAACCGTTTTAGCTGCGGTCTCATAATTTCCCGCCGCGTCATAAGTCTTGACGGATAATGCGCGGTTATTCGAAACCGCGGCAACCGTGGTCGCCACAGTGGTATCCCAATTATAGCTGTAAGGCGAGGCGGTATCGGTAAATTTAACGGCGCCATCCACCAAAAACTCAACCTTGGCAACACCTTCATTATCAGTGGCGTTGGCCGAAAAAACCACTACCCCGCTGACCGTTGTCGCGGTCGGATCGGTAAGGGTAACCGCAGGCTTCGCGTTATCGACGGTAACGGTTTTCGAATCGGTCTCGTAATTTCCAACCATATCGTAAGCCCGCGCATATATCGTATGGCTTCCATTGGTCGCGTAGGCAGTATGCCAATCAAAACTATAAGGCGAGGTAGTGTCTGTTGTTGGAGTTATGTAATTGTCAACATAGAATTCAACCTTATAAATACCTGAAGCATCGGCAGCGTTGGCAGCGACAGCCACATTGCCGCCGATCTTGGCGGCAGCCGCCGGATAGGTGATGCTAACCGTAGGATTGATATTATCGGCAACCGTGTTGTTCACCGAAACCGTTTTCGACGCGAGGCCGATATTTCCCGCCGCGTCATAGCCTTTGACGGACAGTGTATTGGTGCCCGCCGAAGCCGTGGTGGTATCCCAGTTGAAACTGTAAGGCGTGGCGGTGGCGGTATGTTTGACGACATTGTTCACCAAAAACTCAACCTTGGTGACCGCCACGTTGTCGGTGACGGTGGCCGAGAAAGCCGTGGTGGCGCTGACCGTGGTCACGGTCGGAGCGGTGATGGTGACCACGGGTTTTTCGGTGTCGGCCGGCGGCGTGTTGTTCACCGAAACCGTTTTCGACGCGAGGCCGATATTTCCCGCCGCGTCATAGCCTTTGACGGACAGTGTATTGGTGCCCGCCGAAGCCGTGGT
>Ga0247841_10011374_pt1 | contig 11853 bp, 15 predicted proteins | sample LaCruzMarch2015__2_FD_192410 | JGI IMG/M metagenome (GOLD analysis project Ga0247841, IMG submission 192410) | Freshwater microbial communities from meromictic Lake La Cruz, Castile-La Mancha, Spain - LaCruzMarch2015_18m | ecosystem: Environmental > Aquatic > Freshwater > Lake | place: Spain...
GGTCAATTTTTGTAACTTCATACTCTGCACCTTTTAATGAGCTGAGTATTTTTGTTGCCTGAGCTTCGTTTTCTATTGATAATTTATCTACCTTTTTACCCGCTTGAGAAACAAGCGAGGCAAGAAAAGGCATTTTGTCATCTTTTAATTTTTCAAGGTTTGCTTTGATGCTCCAATACTCTTGCGGCTTAAAGTTTTTTATTTCTTCTTCTCTTTCACAAATCATACGAACAGCTACCGATTGCACCCTGCCCGCGCTAAGCCCAGAGCGAACCTTGCGCCACAAAAGCGGAGAGAGTTTGTAACCCACAAGACGGTCTAACACACGCCTTGCCTGTTGGCTGTCAACCATGTTTATATCTAAGTCGCGTGGGTTTTTTACAGCAGAAACTAATGCCTCTTTTGTTATTTCGTGAAATGTTATGCGGCTAGCTTTTTTATCAGTAAGACCAAGTGCTTCTTTTAAATGCCATGCAATTGCTTCCCCTTCGCGGTCATAGTCAGTTGCGAGGTAAACAATGTCTGCGGTTTTGCTATATGCTTTTAATTGCGGAACTATTTTTTTACCTTTTTGAGTTACCACATAGCGAGGTTCAAAATCTTTTTCAATATCAACTCCAAGCTCTTTGCCAGGCAAATCTCTAATGTGGCCATACGAACTTTTTATAATATAGTCCGGCCCTAAAAATTTTGAGATGGTTTTTTCTTTTGCCGGTGACTCCACAATTACAAGATACTTTGGCATTTTATTTCCTTTGTTTAGCGATTTTAATTAGTAATTTCTTACAAAAATTTTACCAGGGGTTTCTTTTACCGCACCTTTTAACTCAAGCCCCAAGAGAGCGCCAAGCACCTGCGTTACAACTAAATTGAGGTTATGTGAAAGCACATCAACCGAAATGCCAGAAGAACTTTTTTCAACCTCAGTAAGTATTTTTTGCTCTATTTGGTTAAGTTTTAAAGGCACACTTTCGTCTGAAGTAACCTGCTGCGGCTTAAGGCACGCAAGAGGGTCCAGCACATCTATTATATCCTGAGCACGTTGAACAATATGAGCGCCATTTTTTATTAACTCGTTTGTACCCGCGGACATTTTTGAAAATATTGAACCTGGAACCGCAAAAACATCTTTACCCTGATCGGCGGCAAAATCGGCCGTTATAAGCGAACCGCTTTTAGATGCCGCCTCAACAACTAACACCGCTTTGGAGAGGCCGGAAATTATTCTGTTTCTTCGTGGGAAGTTGCCTCTATCGGGAGGCAAATCCATAGGGAACTCGCTAACAACCACGCCGCCCTTTGCGATGACTCGTTTAAGTTTTGCATTTTGCGCGGGGTAATCTTTATTTAACCCATTGCCAAGCACCGCAATTGTTCTTCCGCCAACCGCTAATGCTGCCTTATGTGCGCAGGTATCAATGCCCGATGCAAGTCCCGAAATTATTGTTATGCCGTTTTGCGCAAGCTGGCGCGAAATTTTATCGGCAACATTGGTACCATAAGCTGAGGGCAGGCGCGTGCCTACAACCGCCACAGCATTTTCATCGGTGCACAAAAGCTCACCGAACATATAAAGAACTATTGGAGGGTCGGGCAAATTTAATAACGTTTTTGGGTAGTTGGGGCTATCAATAGTTACTACAATTGCCCCGGCTTTGCGCACTTTTTCTAACTCTGCTTCAACAGCTGAATTATCTTTGGCACTACTTAATATGCTTTTAACTATTTTGTCACTAAGCCCACAAGAAAAACGCAACTCATCGGCAGTTGCGTTAAAAACACTTTGAGCACTTCTGAAAACTTCAATTAGTTTTTTGAATTTTACAGGGCCTATATCGGTTATAAGAGAGAGCTTTAAAACGGCAACATTTTCCAAACTAAGTTCCATAATTAGGGTTTACTGAAAAATAAAAACACTGTTGAATTATCAATAAAATGCACGATAATAATATGGGTGTAAGTGCACAGTTTTTACATAGTTTTCGTTAAAAAGCTTGTACTTTTGTTATTGATAATTTTTCATTAAACCCTGATCAAGGGGGCCCGCCGCCAAGAGTTTTTTAAGTGCCCCCTACTTAAGCACTCGTCTTGCGCCGGCAAAGCGTTCTCTAAAATATTTTTCATTGAGGCGGGATATTGTAACATGTTTTACATTTGTAGTGGCATGCATAAACTCACCGTTACCAATAAAAATACCAACATGGTTAACTCTTGTATAACTTCCTGCCTTCTTGCCATCTTTCTTTTTAAGGTAATAGGTTTTTTTGAAGAAAACAAGGTCGCCAACTCTTAGGTCGGGTATGTCAACTTCATGTCCAACTTTTATCTGCTCCCGCGCCGTGCGAGGCAAACTTTCACATAACTCTTTAAATATATACTGAACAAAATATGAGCAATCTATGCCATTTGTTTTGCTTGTTCCGCCGTATTTATACGGCCTTCCAAAAAGCGCAAGGCCAAGGGATACAATTTTTCTGGCCTTTGGGTCTGAGTAACTGCCGGGAGCATTTTCATCAATACTACGGCCATTTTCATTTGCATTCCAGCCAAATTGCGCCTGATCAATTTCTTGCTCTTCAACCACCGCTGCCACAAGCTTATCTTCAACCTTAAGTTTATCTGCCGACTTAAGAGCTTCTTTTACCGATTGAAAACTGCCAACGCGAACCTCGCAGCTTGGCCGCCCATAAAGTACATAGGCGCTGTATCCATGCGCAGAAAGTTTTGTACAAACGCTTTCTGCCTCGTTTTGCACATAATTGCCAATGCTAAGCGCGTAAGACGCCCAAAGCGGCACAGAGAAGAAACATAATGATAATGCTAAAATTGCCTTATATATCATAATCTTTTAGTTTTATAGCATTTTTAGCAGTGTACTTTCAACTAAATTTCACAAATTTTTATCAAACTGCCGATACTGTATCGCTTCTGATGGGAAAGGGGCGAACACAAACCTTCAAGGAAATTACTCAATAAGTTAAATGAGTTTTTCGGCTCTTATTAATACTTATTATATTATAGAAATTGTCGTATTCTTCTCTATCTAATCTGTCTTCCTGCCTCCGTCCCCTACTTAATGCCGTATTTCTTACTAAAACTACTGTCATCCATTGTTAAATAAATTATCCCCTCGATTAAACCTACTATCGCAGGTATACATGTCCAAAAGAATAATAAATATAAAACACCCATTCCAATCTTTCCAAGATAAAACTTATGTACTCCTACACCACCTAATAATATAGCTAGTATGCCTGCTGTTGTCCGATTTTTCGAAGTACTTGAAACAGCATATCTTTGTCTAACACCACATTTCGGACAAATCTCTGCTTCTTTCCTGATTATTGATCCACAAGTGGAACAATACTGCTCGCCAATACCTGCTTTTACTTCTTTCATAAAACCTCCTTTAAATCAATACCAAATATACCAACATTAAAATCTGAAATGCTTATTTCCTATATTGCCAAGTAGGAAAGATGCAAACATCAACCATCAAAAAAATTGCTCAATAAGTTAAATGATTTTTTTGGCGTTTATCAAAACATATTATAGAAATTATGGCAATCTTTCTTGCTAACCTGTCTTCCTGCCTCCATCCCCTATTGCCTCCGATGCGGTTGAAATTTATTCGTCTCTTCCGGTCGCGCGGCGCAGGTCGTCAAGAAGATTCGGGTAGGAATTGTTGACATCGTTGACATCTATGCCCATGCTCTGAGCCTTATGAACATCGTCCCATGCCTTGTCATACTGCTGGAGATACTCGTAGGCACACGCGCGGCCCACATACGCCCACCCATCAGGACGAATTCCGATCGCCGTAGTCTCATCAGCTACTGCCTGTTCGTAGTTGCCCTGCTCAGTGTAAGCGTAGCCTCTGAACTGATATGCCCTATCGTTCTTAGAATCTATTTCTATTGCTTTGTTGCAGTCCTTTATCGCCTGATAATAATTACGCTGATTGTAATAGTCGTAACCCCTCTCCGCATAAGCAAAAGAAAAATTTGGATTTAATTCGATCGCTTTTGTCTCGTCAGCTATTGCTTGGTCATAATATTTTTTTGAGTTGTAATTATATCCCCGTTCGGCGTAGGCATCGGCATAATTCGGATCAAGGTCAATTGCTTTGTTGCATTCAGCGATGGCATCATCATAATCTCCGTCCATCTCAGCCAATATTGCGTTATCCATATGTTCCTGTACGGTCTCGGCGGCAAAGGCGGCAGGCATCGCAACAAGCAATAACAAGAACGCAGCTACTACAAAGCGATAGGCCTTCATCGTTTCCTCCTCTATTTTCCGTTATAAAGTATTCTATTCCTTTTACACACCTTTATCAAACTGCCGATATTTATTCTTTTATCAAAATTAGCCGTCATACCGGAGAAAGCCGGTATCTATGAAACAAAATCAACACTGAACTGGATTGCGGTTCTCACCGCAATGACATCAAAAACATTTTAAAATCTAAAATTAACTGATCAACACAATACGCTGCCCAAGTTACACATGCGCCTTTTAATATGAATAATTGTTTAGTTATAACTAAATACTTTTACATTATTGTTTCTTTGTCAATAGTCGCATTTAAGAGTTTTTTAATGATTTAACAAAAATGGTTCCAGCAAAAAAAGGAATTGTAAATCACCTCATAAATTTTTATCAAACTGCCTGTATTGTATGGCTTCTGATATATGGGCAGATGTAATTGTTGGGCTGTTTTCAAGGTCGGCTATTGTTCTTGCAACCTTTAATATTCTGTCATACGCCCTGGCAGAAAAACCAAGGCGGTCAATGGCTACTTTTAAAAGCCCTAACGCGTCGGCTTCAATTTTACAGAACTTTTTTACAAGTTTAGATGACATTTGGGCATTTGTTCTAATTGTTAAACCTTTAAATCTATCCTTTTGAATTTCTCGCGCCTGTAATATTCTTTTTCTTATATCTAATGAGCTTTCGGCTTTAACATCTGAGACCATTTCGTCAAACTTTACCGCAGGAACTTCTAAGTGTATATCTATTCTATCCATTAATGGCCCGGAAATTTTTGAGCGGTAACGCCTTACCGCATGAGGCAAACATGTACATTCTTTTTGCGAGTTTCCTAAGTTACCGCAGGGGCAAGGGTTCATTGCGGCAATAAGCATAAATGATGCAGGAAATTCTACGGAATGCTTTGCGCGCGATATGCAAACACTGCGCTCTTCAAGCGGCTGCCTTAAAACTTCAAGCACATTTCTGTCAAACTCGGTTAATTCGTCTAAAAACAAAACTCCATTATGAGCCAAGCTTACTTCACCCGGTTTTGGAAATGCCCCTCCACCTATTAAAGCAACATCGGAAATTGTATGGTGCGGCGAGCGAAACGGCCTGTTTGCTTTAAGCGTTCCATCATTTGCCGTAAAGCCAGATACCGAGTGAATTTTTGTTGTCTCAAGCGCTTCTTCTAAACACATTGGCGGAAGTATGGTAACAATTCTTTTGGCAAGCATTGTTTTGCCAGAGCCCGGAGGGCCTACCATTAACACATTATGCGACCCCGCGGATGCAACCTCTAATGCTCTTTTTGCATACCACTGGCCTTTAACATCACAAAAATCAAAGTCGTATGCGATATTTGAAAAATCAAATGTGTCTTGCCCTGCTATTGGGGAAATTGACTTATCATTACCCAAAAAATAGTTTACCACCTGCAAAAGGTTTTGCGCGGCAAGCACGGTTGCCCCATTTACGACAACTGCTTCCTGCAGGTTGTTGTGCGGTATCACTATGCCTTTTAACTTTTTCTTTTGCGATTCAATTGTCATAGGCAGTACGCCTTTTGTCGCGCGCAAATGCCCATCTAACGACAACTCACCTGTAAAAAGCCACCCGTCTACTGATGATTTTTCTAACACTCCGCTTGCGCAAAGCAAACCTATGGCTATTGGCAAATCAAAAGCTGAACCTTCTTTTTTTAAATCGGCTGGAGCTAAATTTACGGTTATTTTTTTAGATGGGAAATCAAAACCACTGTTCCTGATAGCCGCCACAACGCGGTCTTTTGACTCTTTAACTGAGGCATCGGGCAAACCAACTATTGAGAAACTTGGAAGCCCACGGGCAATATATGTTTCAACTAAAACAAGTTTTGCGTCTATGCCGCTAAGCGCGCTTGAAATTACTTTTGAAAGCATTGTTTGTTTTTACCTCACTTTTTATATATTTTACATACTACTGTCTGACACATTTTGTCATCCCCGAATGCCCCTATCGGGGATCCAGCTTTTTACTGATACACCATTTATGGATTCCCGCTTATCCCGCTGAAGCGGGACGGGAATGACAGATGAAACTAAATTGTAAAGTTGCCGGCTGTTTCAAATGCCGATTTTATTATTTCAGGTTTTTCTAAGGCATTGCCAAGGGCTACCACATCAAACCTGAAATCGGTGTTTTTCAGATTATTTGCCTTAATATAAGAAATGGCCGCCGCAATTATTTTTCTTCTTTTTCGTTTATCAACAAACTCCTGCGGGAGGCCAAAACACTCACTGCTACGCATTTTTACTTCAACAAAAACCACTATGCGTTTATCTTTTGCAATTATATCTACTTCACCAAATGGCACACGATAATTTTTTTGTAGTATTTTGTATCCGGATTTTTTGAGTAATGCAACTGCTTCTCCTTCTGCCTTGTCGCCTATTTCTTTAGAGTGCATTTAAACCTTTTAAATTGCTTTTATGGTTTTTTTAAATTTTACAGAAAAATGTCTATTACATTTAAAAACCGGTTAATTCTTCAAGTTTTGCTGTATCTATATCATCAAAATTTTGCAATACACTCGCTTCGAATTTCCATGTTCCACCTGATCTAAGATTATTAATATTTGCCATAGCAGTACCGATTTTAGCACCGCTTTTATCATATATCCCAAAAGAGATTTGAACATAACTGTAATTTTTCTGCGAATTATTCTTAACTATACCTCTAATCAAAGTGTTCCCATATTGACCGTTAACAAACTCCCACTCTTTTTTAAGCTCAAGAGCAGGTTTTTCTGACATCGATTCAGTAATAGATTTATTAGATGATAATGATGCTTTGCCTAAATGAGGAGGTGGCGATTTTTTTGAACTCAATACTACAACGAGAAATAGTATGGCAAATATTACGAAAACTGTAAGACAACCGATTGCGCAGCCATTAGCGAGTTTCTTTTGTTGGGTCTTCTTAGCAGTTTTCTTAATCGGAAAAGCGCACTTTGGGCACTTGTCAGCCTCCGATGATACTTCGGTTCCACACTCTGAACATTTGATTAAAGCCATAATAATTTCTCCTTTTTTAGAAAATTAACCTATAATGTATTATTTATTATTGCCTTTATTGGAGCATAGCTAACCCTGTGTATCGGGCATACGCCAAACTTTTGGAGCGCTTGCATATGTTGTTTTGTTCCATAGCCCTTATGTTTTTCAAAGCCATATTGAGGGTACTCCTGCGCCATTTGTTCCATTATGGCATCTCTTGTTTCTTTTGCCACAATTGAAGCGGCGGCAATGCAGGCACTTTGCGCATCGCCAGAAATTATATTTTGCTGAGGTAACTCTAAATTTGGAATTGCCCAGCCGTCTACAAGAACTAAATCAAATGGTGTGTTTGTGCCGGCAATTGCGGTTTTCATTGCCTGGTAGGTTGCCTGTAAAATATTTATTTCATCTATTTGTATGTGGCTTATAACGCCAACAGAGTAGGAGAGTGCAGTTTGTTTTATTTTTTCAAGGATTGTTTTGCGTTTTTTGGGCGAGAGTTTTTTGGAGTCGTTAAGGCCTTCTATAAAGGCATTTTGCGGTAAGATTACGGCAGCTGCAACTACTGGCCCTGCCCAAGGGCCCCTTCCAGCTTCGTCAACACCTATTAGGGATTTAAAACCGCGAGAGTAAAAAACACTGTCAAACTCATATAAGTTCATTGGCAGGCGAGTTAAACCCGTATACGGGTTTTAAACCAATAGATTTTTGTTGGTTTGAGACAAAATATTTATTGTTTCAGCTGCTGGCTGTCTTTTTTTTCTTCAATTCTTGCGGATTTGCCTGAAAGCGCTCTTAAATAAAACAAGCGGGCACGGCGCACATGGCCTCTGCGAAGGAACTCTACTTTTTCAATTCTTGGCGAGTTTACAGGAAATATTCTTTCAACGCCAACGCCAAAAGATATTTTTCTTACGGTAAATGTTTCAGATATGCCGGTTCCGCGCCTGCGAATAACAATACCTTCAAATACCTGCACTCTTTCATTTTCACCTTCAATAACTTTGAAGTGAACGCGTAACTGGTCACCTGCGCGAAAATCTGGCAGTGTTCTTTTTTGTGTGTTTCCAAGCTCTGTAATTATCTTTGACATAGCTGCTCCTGAGTTATTTTTTATTATTTATTAATCCGGCGGCTTTTGCCAAATCCGGCCTTTTTTTAATTGTGTTTATTACTGCCTGTTTTTTGCGCCACTCTTGTACAGCTTTGTGATTACCTGAAAGCAAAACTTTTGGCACTTTTTGACCGCGAAAGTTTTCTGGCCTGGTATAGTGCGGATTATCTAAAATTCCGCAAAAGAAAGAATCATTTTCTACTGAACCGCTCTCTTTTACAACACCCGGTATAAGGCGCGCAACAGTATCTATTAACACCATTGCCGGGAGCTCGCCACCGGTAAGCACATAATCGCCTATTGAGAGCTCTAAATTAACCCAACCGAGAACTCTTTCATCTATGCCCTCGTAGTGGCCGCACAACAAAACAAGCGATTTATAAGAAGCTACCTTTTTTGCAACTTCCTGAGTCAGCGACGTGCCCTGAGGCGAAAGATAAACAACTAATTTGTTTTTATTTTTCGGCCAGCCAATTCGTTTTGTTTTTTTTGCGCCAACACTTTCAAGCGCGGCACTTAGCGGCTCGGGCTTCATAACCATACCCGGCCCGCCGCCAAACGGCCTATCGTCAAGTGTTTTGTGTTTGTCTTTTGCGAAAGATCTTAAATCAACTATATTTATATCAAGAAGCTTTTTTTGCCTTGCTCTTTTGATAATACTTTCCGTTAGAGGGCCGCTAAACATAGACGGGAATGCGGAAAGTACATCAATTTTCATCAGATTCCTTAAACATCCAGGTTTCTTCAAGTCCGGCCGGTAAATCTACAACTATCAGCTTATTTTTCACATCAATTTTTTTTATTACAGAAGCAAGCGCCGGTATAAGCACCTCACCAACTTTTGGCGCCGGCGGTTTTATAAGAAACACATCATTGGCACCAGTTGGAAGCACATCAACCAAAACTCCAAGGACTCGCTTTGAGGTATCTTCCACACAACTGCCGACAATGTCACTAACTTTCCAGGTAATATCTTTCAATTAACAACCATTTACTCGGTAATTTCAACCGAAACTTTTTTGTCCATTTTTGCAGATGCACAACTTACAACAGTTCTTATTGCTTTTATTATGCGGCCTTCTCTGCCAATAACCTTACCTATATCGCTTGCAGAAACTTTTATTTCAACTATAATACCCTTGTCCGATTCAACCTCACGCACTTCAACCTCGCCGGGGTTATCAACGAGAGCTTTAACTATATAAATTACCAGCTCTTTCATTTTATAAAACCTCAAAAAAACAAAGTAAAGTTTATAGTTTTTTTATCAGGTTTGCCGCGGTTTCTGAAGGAATTGCGCCCTGTTTTAACCAGTACTCAATTCTTTCTTTTTGGGCGGTAAGTTTTGCGCCGGTGCTCATTGGGTCGTACTGCCCCAAAACTTCAATGGGCTCTCCATCGCGTTTTGCTTTACCATCAATTGCAACCATTTTGTAGAAAGGCCTTTTTGGTTTTCCTTGTCTTTGTAACCGAATGCGAACTGCCATGCTTTGCTCCCTCCGTTAAATAGTGAAGGCGTATTATAATCTATTTACTTGCGACTGTCAACAAAGAACGCACAGCTAAAGCAGGGCTTTTCGCGTAAAAAACCGCATTGCCCGCAACCAATACATTGGCCCCGCTGCTTACGCAAGCAACGGCAGTTTCATTGTTTATGCCCCCATCTACCTGCAAATAACACTTTGGATTATATTTGTTTATACGGCTTTTTAACGCTTTAACCTTTGGTAACATATCATGCATAAAGCTCTGGCCGCCAAAACCGGGTTCAACGGTCATAACTAAAACTAAATCAAGCATTTTTAATAACGGGTAAAGCACATCTGCCTTGGTTTTTGGCTTAATTGAAATGCCGGCCTTTATGCCCAATACTTTTATTTTTTTAATTAGCGCGGCTGGATTTTTAACGGCCTCTATGTGAAAAGTTATCAGGTCAGCGCCTGCATCTTTGAAAGCAACAAGGTATTTTTCGGGATTGCTTATCATAAGATGCACATCAAAAAAAAGCCGGCTGACTCTTCTTAAGCCACTAACTACAACCGGGCCGACTGTAATGTTTGGCACAAAGTGGCCGTCCATTACATCTATATGCAACCACTTTGCACCGCCATCCTCAACTTTTTTGAGGTCATTTTTCAGACAGGCAAAATCTGCGGAGATTATTGATGGAGCAACAATTATTTTATCAATTGCCATTTAATCCGCCCTTGGGTATGAACCAAGCACTTTGATGAACCCGCAGTTGGCTTCAATTTCTTTTAGCGCCTTGGCTATGTTTGGCTCACTTATATGCCCTATAAAATCAATGAAAAATATGTACTCCCATGCCTTTTTTTTGGTTGGGCGCGACTCTATTTTTGTAAGGTTAATTTTGTATTTTTTAAAAGGAAGCAAAATATCATAAAGCGCGCCAACCCTGTCTTTAACTGAAAGTATTATTGATGTTTTATCGTACCGGGACGGGCCAACTGATTTTTTCCCAATAACCAAAAATCTAGTTATGTTTTCTTTCCCGTCTTCAATGCCTCTTTGACAGATTTTTAAGCCGTAAATAGCGGCAGCAGCATCGGAACCGATTGCACCGGCACTTTTATCGCGCAGTGCCGCTTTTGCGGCGGCCGCCGTAGAAGACATTTCAATTAATTGAACATTTGGCATATTTGACTGAAGCCAGTTTTTGCACTGGCCAAGCGGCTGAGGATGAGAGTATATTTTTTTTATATCCGACTTTTTACCAGTTTTACAAAGCAGGCACTCTTCAATTTTCAAACTTATCTCTGAACAAATCTGCAAATCTGACCCTAAAAACATATCCAGCGTGTGGTTTACCATTCCCTCTGTGGAGTTTTCTATAGGCACAACACCATAGTCAGCTCTGCCTTTTTCAACTTCCATAAATACTTCGTTAATATATTTTTTTGGCATATACTGCGCGACAACACCAAAGTTTTTTATAGCGGCTTGATGCGTAAAAGTTGCCTCTGGCCCAAAGTAGGCAACTTTTATTTTGTCTTCCATAGCGCGGCAAGCGTGAATTATTTCACGAAATACCGACTCAACAACAGAAGGCGCAAGTTTGCCACGGCTCTTTCTTATCATATTAGTGATAATGTTTTTTTCTCTTTGAGGGGCGTATATCTGCTGGCCTGATGAGTGCTTTATTTTCCCTATTTCTTTTGCCAAAGCGGTGCGGTCCGCCAAAAGACCTAATAACTTTTGGTCTAATTCATCAATTGCCAACCTTAACTTTTCAATTTTCATTTTGGCTCCAGACATAATTATTATTTAATTGCCACAAATGTCATTATCCGTTCTGCTGTTTTATCCCGCCTGTACGAAAAAAATAAATCTGTTTCATGCTGGGTGCAATTACCGCTTTGGCTTATTTTTTTTACTCCAATATTTTCCAACTTGCCGCGGGCAATGCCACTTAAGTCAAGATTTATT
>Ga0247841_10011375_pt1 | contig 11853 bp, 15 predicted proteins | sample LaCruzMarch2015__2_FD_192410 | JGI IMG/M metagenome (GOLD analysis project Ga0247841, IMG submission 192410) | Freshwater microbial communities from meromictic Lake La Cruz, Castile-La Mancha, Spain - LaCruzMarch2015_18m | ecosystem: Environmental > Aquatic > Freshwater > Lake | place: Spain...
AAATGGTGTTGATTTTATATTCCACCCATCTACTTTTCCATTCAAAGTAAAATTATAGCTTTGGTTAAAAAACCGAATTTTATTGAAAAATATAGAACTTTTATCAAAATCACCAATTTTAAAAATCGTTTTTTGATTTTCTACATGCACAAATATATTTTTGGTTTTTAAATCAGAATGAAGAAACCCAAAAATCGGCTGTTTCAAAATTAATAAAGGTTTCATCACTTGAGATAAAACATCCAATAGAATATCTTCATTTAATTCTACTTGATTCAAATAATAGGATAAATCTTTAAAATTACAATATTCGGTGATATTATATCCATCCCATGTTGAACTTGAACCATATAGAGATGGTTTTGAAAAATAAAAAACGTCATACTGATATAAATAATTTTCACATTTACCTAATATTAAATTTAGAATCATATGAATGATGGTCTGATTTGTAAAATTATCAGAAGGAACTTGAATACAATATTTGCCTGATTTATTTTTAATTTGTATAGAATTAAACTCAAAAGATGAATTTTTAATTTTTGATTCATCTAATTTAAATACTCTTATAGGTAAGTAATGATTCAATCGAACAAAAGGAATAATTTTTAATACATATAATTGTTTATATAAATTCATGATAATATATCCTTTTGCTGTTTTGCCTTGGTTTAAATTTTCTGGACATACTATAATGTTGTCTTTGTTAAATATTGTATCTTTAATAAATGGATTATCAATAAAGAAAAAATTGGAAAAATGATTGATAAAATCAAAGTCAACTTTGTATCTTACATCACTTAAATCAAATTTCATTAATGATGCAAGTTTATTTCTTCTTTGATGGTAAAAGGATTCCAAATTTTGTTTATCAATCATTTTATTTTTACACCAAATAGGTTCAGTAACATTTACATTTTTTGGAGTATGATAATAATATCTCTTCATGGATGAGAAATCCATATCATAATGAATAGGAAAATCCTCAACAAAATGAAGTATTTGTAAATTTTCAGTAGAAGCAGGTAACTTTATGATTAATCCTAATGCACAATTTAAAGAACATGTGTGATGTATATCATCATTAGATTTATCTATTCTTTTTTCGTAATATTCTATTCCACAACATTCACAAATTTGTTTAGTTGACCATAAAAAATAAAACCATTCCATTTTTAATTAAACAAAATTAATAATATCTAAAATGTCAAAAGTTCCTATTTCTCAAATGGATGATTATGTAAAGAAAATGCCCAAAGGTCTGAAAAACTTTGTGGATAAATCAATTGATATGATTCGTCTTAACGATTTTTTAGAAGATTATAAGAAAAAAGGAGGGGTTTTAGATGGATATAATTTTCATTACAAAATTATTGAGTGGTTTTTAAATCTAAAAATGGATTTTGATAAGAGCAAAGCACCAGAGGAATTTAAAAATGTTGAATTGGTAAAAGACCTTCCAGAATCTGAAATTAAAAATTGTTTATTCTATATGAATTATATTTTAGGAACAAGTGTGCATACAGGTGGACATGATTATTGTAAGATGTATGATGTTCTTGTAAAAACCAAATAAATCAAATATTCCTTTTGATTCAAAAGAATATTTTTATTAATTTATCTTCGTCGAGCTGGAGCAGAGGATTTTCGGTTCATGAACAAGGCACCAATAATTAACAAAGCAACAATAATCAAGATAATCCATACAAGTGAATTTTTTCCATATCCACCATAAGCATTATTTTTATCTTCAGTCATATATTTTTTGTAATAAGGTTGTTGTCCAATTTGTTGTTCTTGCACCATTCCTTCAGGAGGGAGAACTTCCTCAAATCTTCTTTCCTCATGAATATTGACATATTGAGAACCTCCTCCACAAGAAGAGCATCCTCCGATAAGTTGAACGTTGTCGGCCATTTTATATATAGAAAATTTTCTGAAAAAATTAAAAAATTAATTACATGAAGAAAACATATTTTTTATCATCTACACTAGTTCTAAATATTTCAATGAATTCATTATATGTCACAGATTTCATCTCTTTTATATGATGTTCTTCTTTCTCCAAAGCTTCTTCAAGAAACTTATTGATTCGTGAAAACAAGTTCATGATATCCACGCTTTGTCCTACACTAAAATAACCCTCGGTGTCACTATGACAAAGAAATTGTTGAAGACCTGAAATGCCAAAAAAGTTTGAATCATTCTCCAAATCAATTTGGTTTTTGTAGATTGGGTTAGGATTATCCCAAATTTGATAATTCAAAATATTCAAGATATTTTTCGATTTTAAAGATTCAATTAAAAATTCTATCATTTTCTTTTTCTTATCTTCAAAATCATTCATTTTCTCTTCATATTCCATTTCGCCTTGATTCACATCATGAGGAGAAGGAATAAAATAAGGTGCTAGGATATCCTGGGGTTCAAAAGGTTCAGTGAAATTAATACTTTCTAGATAACTTATGGTTGCAATAGTTATATCAATTCTAATAGTTTGAACAAATCTATAACCACATCGGGTTGATTTATCTCCACATTTAATATCTAATCCCATTTTGAATAAATTTATTTTTTGGAATATAAGTTACATTTTTCTTCTTTATCATTTTCAACTTTACATTTGTAGTTAAAAATTTGTTTTTTTACATTCTGTCATGCAAATTTTTCCATTCTCAGTTATCATATCAAGGCTAAATGGTGGCTCAATTCCATTTTCAATTAAAGAGTAATAGGTTTTCAATTGCAGAATCCTGTTTAAATTTTTCTCATCCAAATAATCATATTTTGTAGCCATAGAAATTTCTTCCAATAAATCAAAACATCGACCAAAATTTGCAGGGACATTTTGATAGTTTTGATTTAGAAAATCTTGTAGCTTGTGTTGTTTTTCAGATAAAATTTTAAATCCATCGATAACCTTTTCGCTGAATTTTTTAGATTTATTAATCAAATAATAATCATCTCCGTAAATCATATACCCATCCATTTTGATATAATTCAGTAAATTGGATATACGATTATTTTTAATATCTTCAAATTCTTCATTTTGTTTGTAGAGCATATATTTATCCTTAAAAAGTTGATAATTTTTTTTGTAATTTAAAATATTGATGTTTTGAATTAATTTTTTTCTTTCTTTTTCTAAATCTTTAATTTTTTCTCGTAGATTCTCATAACCTGAATCTTCTGGTTCGAGTTTTTTCAATTTGACCAATAGTTCATCTCTTTGTTTTACTAATTTTTCTAAACTTTTATCATATTTACTTAGATTTTCCATATAGCTACTTTTAAAATTTTGCTCACAGGAACCCAGAGGTTCGTTTAGTTTTACTTCTTGTTCCTTTACTTTTTGTTCCAATTTGTCTAAAATTTTTTTATCATTCGGAGAAACTTTTTCTTTTTTCAAAACTTGAATATCTTCACAAAATTCATCATTACATATACTTTTTTCACACGCTTTACATAAATTCGATTTAAAATTACCCTGCTCTTTGCATAAAATACATAATTTACTTGACATATTTTATTGACTCATAAAATATTTCATAAAATTATTTGGAATACATTGTCCGAATAAAAATAAAGAAAAACACATAAATAAAGATAACGATTACGCTATAAATCAACCAATCTTTTACCTTATTTTCAGATGAAATCTTTTCCCTAAATATAACAATAGCAGTTTGATTTAGAGTATTTGCAAGAAAAAAAGATGCTGCAAAAACTAAACCAAGTAAAAGAGCATCTTTAAGGTTGGGTGCTTTTACAATATCCATTTTATTTTTATTTCCCAAGAAAAATAAAAGATGGTTTGTTATACAACCTGTGCTTTTGCTGCTGCCTTTTTAGTCGCTTCTCTCTACATAACTTTGACAACAGATAAAAATAATCAATATGCTGCAGAGCCAATACTAGGGCCAATATATGATAAAATTGTAAAAGAAAGAATGAAAATATATTGGATAGCCACAATCGTTGCTGCAACAATTGGTTTGATTTATTTATTCACAATGAGAAAGAAACAAACCACGTGGTCATTGGTCTGCACCTCAGTTCTTATTTTCTTCATCTTACAAATGGTAATTTATAAAATTTATCCGAAATCAGATTATATCCTGAATCATATTACCAATCAAAGACAAGCTAAAATATGGTTGGATGAATATAAACAGATGAGCAATAAATTTTGGATTGGATTTTTTATTGGTTTGATTGGTTACGGTATTCTGTGTTTAGCATTTCTAAGATAAGATTTCTTTTTCTTCTTCCATATTTAACATTTGTTGAATAAGAGCAGATGCATTAGAAACAATCGGTCTCTCAAAATTATAACTTGTATTCTTTTGAAGATTTCCATTGAAATAAATCTTGTCAATAGATTCTACAAGCTCTTTGGGTTTGTCAAGTTTATCTTCACAAAGAACAAATAATTCTTCCAAAGTTTTGTTATAACATTTCTCAATCACGCCATCAACATCTTCGATTCCTTTTTTCTCATAGACTCCAGGTTCCAACATAACAAATAATTCATTCATTACCTTTAATAAAAACAAATAAATGTCTAAGCACCATATACAACTATAGCTGTAAAACATTTCAAATTTTGCAAAACAAGTTGTATCATCTACTTCATTGTAATAAATGTTCACAACGACACCTTTGGAATGCAGACCTGCATAAAAATCTTTAATTTTTTGATACAATTCCTTGATATCTTCGTCAAAAAGGCTTCGAATGGCTTTACAGTCATAAAAGATATCAATGAGGTTAGCAGCATCTGCAAGAATCAACATGTTAAATTTAATATCCGATTTTTGTAGATAATCTACCAACCATCCACTACGAACCGGACCCTGAAAGTGATACTTGTCTTTTTGAATCTTTTCTAGACCATATTTGTCTTCTAGTTGTTCTTCAGTGGCTTTTTTATGTAAAATATAGGTATTTTATCGATTTCATACCATTTATCAAATACATCACAAAGTTTATATTGAATGAAATCATAACTTTCTATTAAAAGAGAATCCTGTTCTAATGTGGTATTGTAAAATAAAACTTGAATTGGTTTTTTAGGGTCATGTTTATTTTTTTCAACCTTTTGATTAGATACACTTGTTTGAACTACTTGAGTTGATTTGGCGGATTTTGATTTCTTTTTTGGGGTCTCTTGGTTCCCTTCCATTTTAAGAGAATAGCTAGTATTTATAGTTTTTCATAATTTCACACTTGCATTCGATAACCATTCCAACCCTTCATATAAACCTTCCCCACTAGATGCACAACAAGGTTGGACAAACCATTCACGAGATTTACAATTTACCAATCCTAATCTTTCTGTGATTTGGACTGCATTCAATGCTTCCATTCTATCTTGCTTATTTGCAAAAATCAAAACTGGTTTTCTTTCCATCTCATCATCATTTAAAACACCCCACATTTCTTCGTTTGCTTCATCCATTCTATTGATGTCACATGAATCGATTACAAATATAAGTGCACTAGTTCCGTTAAAATAATAATTCCAAAGTTTTCTAATTTTATGTTGACCTCCAATATCCCAAATCGTCATAGAAAGATTTTTGTAACTTACGGTTTCTACATTAAATCCAATAGTAGGAATAGTAACCACAATTTCATTTAATTTCATTTTATACAATATCGTGGTCTTTCCAGCGTTATCTAATCCTAACATTACAAATCGAATGTCTTTTTTTGAATCAAAAACTTTCTTGAATGCTTGCTTAAAATAAGCAATACCCATTTTTATAGTCCAACATATTTTTAAAATATGAATTCAACAATATAAACATTACCACGAGGAATCTTTCTTTTCTTTGGAAACAAGTATTGATATGGTTTTTGAAAAATAGCTCTATGAATCAAATTTTCTTTTTGCATGTTTTATAGCAATGATATATTTTTAAATTTGTTCAAAAAATTTCTATATATAAAATGAGATTTTACTTTGTTGGAATAAAAATAGTAACCAAAAAGGTAAATCATTCAAAATTATGTTTACGCACATATTATAATAACTATATATAAACATTGGATAATTTATTAAAATTATCCCATGAATCATTTTAAATGTATGGTTGTAGGAGATGGTGCGGTTGGAAAAACATCTTTACTTTATAGTTTTATTTTTAAAAAGTTTCCAGTCAATTATGTTCCTACTATATTTGATAATTTTGAATTCAAAAACCAAGAAATAAATCTATCATTGTGGGATACAGCAGGACAAGAAGGATATAATCGTCTCCGACCACTTTCTTATCCAGATACTCATATTTTTATTATTTGTTTTGCTGTTAATCTTCCCTCGTCTTTTGATAATGTTCAGCATTTATGGCATCATGAAGTTTTACATTACTGTCCAAATGTTCCTTTGGTTTTAGTTGGAACTAAATCTGATATAAGAGACTTGCGTGAAAATTATGCAGGTGAAAATTTGATTTCTTATGAACAGGGATTAAAATTAGCCAAACAAATAAATGCCAGATTTTATATGGAATGTAGTGCACTCTTACATATCAATATAGATGAGCTTTTTGATAAAGTTATCAGAATTTGTCTAGAAACAAAACAAGAAAAGAAAAAAACCAAATGTATAATTTTATAAATAGGAAATTTTAATGAGAGCATAAGTAGAACCAAAAAGCAAAACCAAATAGATAAACATCCAATTAAACCAATTATTTTGTTCTTTTACACCAAGAAACCAAAATATATCATGAAAGTATTCTCCATCATCATATACACAATACCAATTAATAATTTGAGTCAATATACATTTTTGATTATTGGTCATCCAATGAAATACAACCACAAGCACTAGGATGACATAAATTTCAAGATATCCTTTGGTTGGAGCTAACCATCCAAAATATAAATAAACAGCTAAGACATGATGCAAAAATAAAAACTCTAAAAGACTTATTTTTTTCAGATTGCTTTTATCCTCCATCTCAAAAAAATTTTTAATGAAACAGGGATTGGTAAAAATATCTAGAACGAAAAAAAATAGACTTGCATAAAATATGAATAGGATAAATTTATCTTTAGGAATAAATATCATTTCATAAACATAAATATTTTTTTGATATAAAATGTATTCGTATATTATAATATTTTTAATATTTAGTATGATGGGTGGATTATTAGAAGGAGTAGCATTTGGAAATTATAATGACCCTATTAGTTACAAATTATCCCCCATCCCTTTTCTTGTTCTATGGGGAATGGGAGGAATACTTCTATTATTGATTTACAAATATTTGAAAAAGAAAAAGATTGTTACAAATAATTTCTACTTGGCTATTATTGCAACAATTATAGGCACAATAGGCGAATGTATTACTGGTAAAATCTCAGAATATATTTATAATAGGCAATTATGGAATGAAAGAGACCTATCTAGAAAAGATGATAATTTTAATTCATGTTTTGTTTTCTGTGATGGTTATAATTCATTAAGAAATTCATCATTCATGTTTATTTTTTCTTTTTTGACATTTAATATTTTCGATTATTTGAAAATCCAATAACTGAAATATTTTCTTAAAACAACAAAGCTTTAGAAAATGGAACAACAGATTACCCATATTAATATTCGAAAGGAAATTCTGAATAAATTTCACGAATCTATATTGGATGTAGAAGATATTGACGGAGAAAAAAAGAAATATCCAGTTCATCGTTTGGTTCTATCAAATTTATCCAAATATTTTGAAGTTTTTTTTTCAAGGGAATCGCCAAAATTTGAAAATGGAATGGCGGTTTATAAAATGATAATTCCATTTTCAATGAATAGCATGGATGTTTGTATGAAACTTATCTATAGTAATGAAAATTTAATTCAATATTCAATAAATACATGGATTGAGGTTTTATTGGGATTATCCTATTTTCATTTTCCCGAAAAATATGTAGAAGAAATATTATGTGCTATAATTATGCAAATTGAGTTGAATAAACATAATACACATGAAACTGATACGCTTTCGACTGAAGAGCTCATTCTATACCTTCGACAGACGATTGAAGACTATGATATTTTTGTTTCCAGTAAAGAACAAAATATCTTAGAAATGTTAAATACAATTGGAGGAAGTCCAACTACCAAATTTATTTTTGAAAATCAAATCCAAGACAATTTACTTATCATTTCTGAAAATGCATTTCCTATAATAAGAGACAATTTTATCTTTGCCAAAAAATCTTTTGATTTTCGAGATATGGTATTTGAAACAGATGTTCAAAGATATCATTTTAGGGCTCCTTCAATGGACCATTTATTTATTGGAGTCAACTCCCGTCCTATAGGGGAACCGAAAAAATTAAATCTTGACCAAAATATAGAAATTCGAGAGAATCGAATAAAAGGAAAAGAAGTAATGCATAAAGCCAAAGGAAAAATTATTATCTTTAATGGGTTAGAAGAACCCTTTGAATTACCTATTTTGAAATATGATTCTTATATTACACAGAATAATCAAGAATTTTATAAAAATCCATCTTTAGAAGAACTCTATTTTCCAACTGAAGGTCACATAACTTCTGAACGTTCAAGTGTGGGTGTTATGGTTGAATGCTCAAAAATCAACCCTATGACCAAATTTAAAATCGTATTGGAATTTTATTGACCCTTAAAATGCCAAAGAAGAAATCTAAAATAGTTTCTCCTCCCTCTACACCTTTTGATATTATTTTAGAAAATGTAAATATTTTAGAAAAATCCTCTGAAAACAAACCTCATTTAGAAGCAGCTATACAAATCAAAGATGCAATTCAGGATATTCAATCTAAATATGATAATTTATCAGACACACTCAAATCAGTAGATAAACAAAAAATAGATTTAGAATCTCAACTTCAAAAATCGATTCAGGAGATTGAGCTTTTGAAAGAAAAGTTTAATTTAGAAAAGCTAAAAGAAGAAGCAATACAACAAACTCTCGAATTTAAGGAAAAGACGATTGGACAGATAAAAGAAGAATCCAAAAAAGTCATTGAGGATTTTTCAAATGAAATCAAAATTCTGAAATCTCAAAAAGAAACTTTTGAGAAACAAATTACTAATTATGTTTTACAGATAAAAGATTTATCTGGTTCATTTATCAATCAACTTAATATCAAAGAAAAGGAAATAGTTTCTCTTAATAACCTCTTGGATAAAAAGAATGTCTTGATTCAACAAGTCAAGAATGAATTAGAATCTGTTCAAGGATTATTTCAACAATCCAAAAAAGAATATTTGAATTTAAAGACTCAATATCATGATGTTTTAGAAGATGCAAATCATATCAAACAAATTTCTGAGCAAAAAGTAGTTGAGATAACTAGGGAACTTAACGAAAAAGCTCAACTGGTTAAGGATTTAAATTCACAACTTTCTAATTTGCAAGTATTAATTAAAAAATATAAATCAAAGTGTGAAATTTTATAATTCAATGAAGGATAGGAATATTTTCTATCCATCATATTAAATTTTTATCCTAACAAAAATGGAATTACCAACAACGAAATCTAAATACCCATCCACAACTAAAGATTATTTTCAGTTGGAAGATTTGCTTGCTTTTTATCCTCCATCGGACACATCAAAAATACAAACATTATTCACTGCAAAAGAAGAGTTTAATGAGCTTGCGTCTCCACCGGATGAAGCACCGCCCAAAAAGGGAGAATATTATAATCATCAAAAGTTAATTCAAAGATTTATGAGAGCGATTGATAGATTGCTTATTCTTCATGAACCAGGAACTGGAAAAACTTGCACCATGATTTCTGTAGGTGAATTTTATGAAATTATTTCACATACCTTGGAAGGAATGGCAAATTCTTTATTGAGACAAAGTTTCCCTATTCGAAAAACCTATGTATTGATTAGAAATCCTTTATTGAAAGATGAGTTTTATAATCAGTTGGTTTGTGTTTGCACAAAAACAGGAAAATATCTAGATGCAAAGTGGATTAAAGAAGCAAAAGATGAAAAATCTCGAGCGATTCGTGTTCGAAAAGAAGTTGGTAAATGGTATAAGGTCATGGGATACAGAGATTTTGCAAATAAGATTTTTATCGTCAAAGAAGAATTTGATGCAAGGGGTAAAAAGATAACTACATTTATTCCAAAAATTTCAGATGAAAAGTTAAAAAAGAAGTTTTCCAACTGTTTATATTTTGCAGATGAAATTCACAATCTTCGAAATGTTGAAGGTGATTTTGCAGATTTAGCAGAAGATGATAGAGAATCCAATTTAATGAACTATACAGCTCTTTGGAAAGTTTTCCATACAGCCCAAAATATTAAAGTTATGTTGGCAACGGCTACACCCATGATTAACCGACCAGCTGATTTGGTTCCTGTCCTTAATTTGTTACTACCTGAAGATAAACAAGTGGCAGATGGAACTGACTTTGCAAAAATGAGCTTGAAAAGGTTTGAAAAAATTGTTAGAGGATTGGTTTCATTTGTTCGTGTATTAGACAATGGAGTAGATATTATTTATAAAGGAGACCCGATTGAGGGAGCAACTTTAAAAGTAGCTGGAGAAACTGTGGAGGCCACAAATGTTCTAGAAGCTTCTTTTATGTCTGATTTTCAAAGTAAAGGATATTTGGATGCTGAGCTTAAAGAGGAAACCGATGCTCGAGCCTCTGGAATTCGAAAACCAGCGAGACATGCGTCTAATTTTGTTTTTCCAAGAAAAATCTTTACCAAAGATGGAGAACCCACTTTTGACGAGGACCAAATTGGATTATATGGAACCGAAGGATTTAAGGAATATACAGAGGAAGTAAAGAAAGGTGTATATCGATTCAAAAAGAACTTTCAGGAATTAGTCAAACAAAAATTAGTTCAGGTAGAGGAAGAAGTGCAAGATGAAGATGGAAATGTGGAAACAGTTATTTCAGAGAAAAATATGTCTTCTTTACCAATCTTTAGTCAAAAATTTGATGATATTATTCAACTTTGTGAGAATAGTGAAGGAAGTTGTTTCTGTTATACAGATGATTTTGCATTGGCATCAGGTGCTGTTCTTTTGGGATTATGTTTTGAAATATATGGATACAAGAGATTTAACACAGATTCACCTGCATTTGAAATCATCAGTAGCACTAAAACTTCTTCAGGCTTTTGTGGAAAGGATACAGAAAATGTAAAAAGAAGAGTTAGACTTGAACCTGCAAAGAGATATGCTATTCTTTCTTCAGATGTGGAGCAAGAAACCATTAGAAATATCTTGGCATTGTTTAATAGTAAGGAGAATATGAATGGAGATTATATCAAGGTAATTATTGCATCTAGAAAGGCAAGAGAAGGTTTGAATCTGGCAAATGTTCAAAATGTTCATTTGGTAAATCCATCCTGGAATCAAGCTAATATGTTTCAGGCTATATTTAGAGCAATTCGTGCAACTTCTCATGTAGAACTATTGGCTGCCAAGAGAGAAAAAGCAATTGAAGAAGGAAAAGACCCTAAAGATGTAAGAGTTAGTGTAAACATTTATCAACATTGTAGTGTATTGTCAGGTTCTGAGGATGTATTAGAAATTGCAAGAAAACTTGGGGATGAAAATATTTCTGTTGAACTTCAAATGTATCAATTGAGTGAAACAAAAGATAGAAATAATGCAGTTGTAATGAGAATGTTAAGGCAATGTGCTTTGGATTGTCAGATTCATAAACCAAGAAATTTAAGAAGGGATGAACAGGGAAAAATAACAGATATAGATGGTTCTCCAACATGCAACTACACCACTTGTGATTATGATTGTGTGGACCCACCACCTCAAGAAACTACTGATTTTACAACGTATGATGTTTACTACAAAGATGAGTTGGTTG
>Ga0247841_10011376_pt1 | contig 11852 bp, 12 predicted proteins | sample LaCruzMarch2015__2_FD_192410 | JGI IMG/M metagenome (GOLD analysis project Ga0247841, IMG submission 192410) | Freshwater microbial communities from meromictic Lake La Cruz, Castile-La Mancha, Spain - LaCruzMarch2015_18m | ecosystem: Environmental > Aquatic > Freshwater > Lake | place: Spain...
GTTTAAATTGTGCAAGGATTGTTAACGCGGCTAACCCTACCTCCGCGGCATGCTGCTCTTAAACGACATATCTTAAGTCGAACCCTTTCACCCCCAAATTTTCAAATAACAATATTAAAAACTTCTTCTACCCTCTTTGATCTTTAATTACCCGGCGCAGTAATTTATCGGTTTCCCTGCGTTTAACCGTTTCACGCTTATCATAAAGCTTTTTACCTTTACAAAGCCCAAGTTCAATTTTTGCAAAACCTCGAGCATTAAAATAAATTTTTAACGGAATTAAGGTCAAGCCTTTTTGGGCAAGTTTACCATTTATTCTTATGCTTTGCTGTTTATGCAAAAGCAGCTTGCGATGCCTATCCGGATCAACGTTTAAATAGCTGGCTTGCGCGTAATGGCTAATATGCGCGTTATATAAAAAGATTTCCGCTCCTTCAAAGCGGGCAAAACTATCATTTAAATTAATCTTAGCGGCACGTAAAGATTTTACTTCCGAGCCTTTTAATTCCAAACCACATTCTAAAGACTCCAGAATTTCATAATCCCTGTGCGCTTTACGGTTAGTGGCGATAATATTGCTCATTTTAGCATAACCAATGATAAATATATACTTAAAAATAAGGGTATCGTAAATAAACCGACAATATGGCTAAAAAACACCCCCTGGCTAATTAAAGCATCCGGTTTATTAAAACGGCGGATAATCACGCTTAAAGAAGTTGCCGAAGGCATAGACAGCTGCATCACCACTAAAAATCCCCATAAAGGTGGCAGAGCAAGTTTTAACACGACGGCTATGCCTAACACCGGAAGAATAATCAGTTTTCCTAATAAAAATATAAAAGTTGTTTTTTTATCAATATTCGTCAACTGCACCAAAGCGACATTGCCTCCTACCACCAGCATTGCTAAAGGCAAAGTACAATTACCCACCAATGATAAGGGTTTAAACAAAACCTCCGGGATGAATTTGTGCAAACCCAGCGCAATTAATACCAAACTCGTTAAATTGGCAACTACCGGCGCGCTAAAAAGGCTCTGCAGCTTAAATTTAACTTGTTTTTCATAAGTAAGCATATAAATGCCTAACGACCAGGCCACCAAATCAAACCCCAATAAGAACAAAAATATAAAAATAAATATATCATTAGCTTGCTGGCCCGCAAATATCGCCGCGGCAAGTGCTAAGGGTAGATACCCTGAGTTTTGAAAAGCCACTAAACTTAAAAACTGCAGTTTATCTGTCTTTAGCCTTGATATTTTAAGTAACCCCCAGCCGACAATTAAACCGACAACCGTGACTATCAGGCTAATTAACGGAAAAATCCACCAATTTGGATAAAGATTGAAACTAAAATTCTTAAGCATCTGCGCTAAGATCAATGCCGGAAAAATAATCCCAATTACCAGGCGGCTTAAAGCATCCAACCCCTGATGAGAAAGTATGTTTTTCTTAACCAGTAGATAGCCCAGCCCACCCAAAAAAAATATTTGAACCATCGCCAAGCCGGTAATTTTGAATTGTTCTAAAAACATCATTTCTCCTTAATTTAAATAAATATTATAACAGCAAAAAAAGTAAGCCGCAATTCATTTATCGCTTAGAAGCTTATAGCTTTCTTATAACCAATTGACAGGATAAAAAGGCTAAGATATACTTATGATGATTTTTGCGGGGGTGGCGGAATGGCAGACGCGCACGTCTCAGAAGCGTGTGGGGCAACCCATGAGGGTTCAACTCCCTCCTTCCGCATTAATTCTAAAAAATAACACTAAAATTGCTCTGTTTTATGCTCTATCGCTTTCTTTATCGCTTCCATAAGCTTTAGATCATCAACTGGTTTAACTAAATAATCAATCGCTCCGGATTTAAAAGCCTTAATTTTATCCGTTTTATTATCCAACCCAGAAATAATAATTACCGGAATAACTCGGCCCAACGGATCATTATTTAACATTTCACAAGCATCTAAACCACCAGCACCCGGCATAAGTAAATCCAATAAAATAACATCCGGTTTAAAAGCATGTACCTGACTAATTATATCTTTTGCTTCCGAAAGACCATCCACTTTGTAATCTCCGAAATTTTCAACCCGTATTTTAAGCATCGCTACAAAATCTTTGCTATCATCAATAATCATTATATTCTTCAAGCCAATCACCTCCTTTGGATGAGTTCGCCATCCGTTTTAGTAGCTGATGATTTTATCGCCTCGTTCTTCTTATGCTCAAGAAACCATTTATAAAAACATTTTTGGTAAGCGTAGTAAGATGGTTTCCTGGAATAGCCCCAACGCACTAAACCAAAATAATCTACACCATTACTCCAATGCTTCTGAGTATCCCGGAAAAAAGCCCAAAAGATTTTCTCCACTTGAGAATTATTTAATAACTCAGCATATACATCTTTTACCCATTCTGCCTGTTGGCGTTCAGTAGGATTTTTGCCCAGCCACCAGTTATTTACGGCCAAATCCATTTTCACCCCCGGGCACCCAATTTCGGTAATCCAGATTTTCTTATTCCCATCGCCGTTACGCTGCATGATCTTATAGGCCAATTTCGGATAGCTGGACACGGCCTTAATTGAGCCGGCATGCAAGGGAGATTGAAAAAAATGAATATTCAATATATCAAAATAATCTTTAGCGCCATTATCATAAAGATGATTAATACTGCTTAAGCCCATAGCTAGCCCGCCATTTAAGATCTTACATTCCGGATCAATTTGTTTAGCCGCAATATAGACTTCTTTTAATAAAACACAATAAGACTTTAAACCATCCTGTTCTTTCCAATAAGTCGCGGAATCCGGTTCATTCCAAAGCTCCCAATATTTAACCTGGCCCTTATAGCGCTGGATAACCTTGCTTGCGTAATTAATAAATATTTTATTATCTTTCGGAGGGCAATTCCACTCTCCGCAAGAAGAAGCCCAGCTTGTGCTATAATTCAATATACCTAAAACATGAATTCCTTTATCGGTAAGTAATTTAACAATAAAATCATATTTAGCAAAATCAAAGCCCCCTTGAACTGGTTCAATATCTTCCCACAAAAAATCCAATCTTACCCAACCCACCCCCGCGCTTTGCATCAGAGAAATAGATTTCTCCAAATCACGGTTCCTGGAATATTTATAGCTATTCCAGGGATGATTCCAATGCAAGAATTCTAATACTCCAAATGGATTATCAAAATTAACTTTACTTAAATTCGCTGAATTATTCTTCATATTTTCATTGCGCAAAATTTCTTCCGCCGATAGATTAGAAAAAGTTAATAATATTATCGCTAAAAAACAAAATACTTTATTCATGCGTCTCTTGTTCAATATTAATATAATCCCCGAAATCAATTTGTTCGCCCAATTCTTGTTTAACGACTCTAATTCTATCCGGAGCATAAGGATGCGTTTTAAAATAGTTCCTTTCTGTAGGAGGCATCCGACGATTTATATCTTGAAGTTTTATTAAGAATTTAATCATGCCATGTGGGTCATACCCGGCAAGTTTGGCGTAACGCGCACCTAACTGATCCGCGAGTAATTCATCTTCCCGGCTATAACCAAGTAGAAATTGAGTAAAAGCCGCGTCCGCGGCATTGCCTACCCCTGCTGTTCCGGGAGCAACTGCCACTAACAATCTTAAAACAGAATAACTTTGCATTGCCTGCAACTTCTTAATACTGTGCCGGGCAACAATATGGCCAACCTCATGTGCTAAAATACAAGCCAATTCATCATCACTGGAAACCTTATCGATTAACCCGCTATTTACATAGACATAACCTCCCGGCAAAGACACGGCGTTAATCTGATCATCATCTAAAACCTGAAAATAATAATCAATCTCTTTGCGGTCACTCACTGCGGCGATTTTTTTACCGATATCTTCCACGCGTTTAAGCTGCAAAGGATCACCGGAAAATTTATACTCTTTTTGAACCTGACGGTTAACTGACTGGCCCATGCGCACTTCACTATCCGTACTATAATAATATTTTTCTTCCTGTTTGGTCGCCAAATTATATTCCGTTGAACAACCACAAATAAAAACAGTAGACAGGAATAGAACCAAAAATTTTAAATTTAGTTTTTTAAACATCAGATAAAGTTTCCTTAAGGGCAAACCAACCACATTATAAAAACAGCCGTCAATTCTCTTAATAAAAAATGCCCCTTTACCCTGAATATCAAAACTCCCGGCCTTATCTAGCGGAGAAACTTGCTTAAAATAATTATCAATCTGGGCCAGACTTAATTTATCCATATAAACTTTTGTTTTCTCATAACCCAACGCCAACTTATCTTTGTTTTTAGTTTTTTTGATTACCGCCAAACCAGTATAGAGCCACTGTGGTTTATTGGAGAGTTGTTTAAGCATGCGACGGGCATCTGGTATATTTTTTGGCTTACCAAAAATCTTGCCATTCTGCACACAAATAGTATCGGCAGCAATAATCACACCTTCTCTTACTCTTAAGGCTGCACTTTTAGCCTTATTCCGAGCGTTAGCCTGCACAAGTTGGGAAAATGATAATTTACCGCGATTAGTTTGCTCTTTAACTTTAGTAGGAAGGATTTTAAACTTCAAGCCAAATTTCCTTAATAACTCTTTTCTGGCTTTTGAATTGGAAGCTAAGTAGATATTACTCATTTTATTATTAACTGGCGACGAAACTTGATTCGAGCAGCATCTCAAAAATTCGAGCGGGCACGGCTGCCCTCAATATATGTCTCGGCAGAGCGAGAATTTTTGCCGAAGCGAAGATTTTCCTCGCAGGGGAAAATCGAGCGGTGCTGCGAGAACAAGGTTCGGCGTCAGTTAACTCGCTGCCGCGCTTTCTCCCGCCAGATACCCAGTCGAGAAAGCCGCTTGAAGATTAAATCCGCCGGTATCGGCATCCACATCAATCATCTCACCGCAAAAATATAATCCTTTAATCCGGCGTGATTCCATAGTACGCGGATTGATCTCCTTTAAACTTACTCCGCCTCGGGTAACCATACCCTCTTCCAGCGGCCGTGGCCCAGAGATCTCCAAATGGAATCCTTTAAGTAAAGAAACAATCTTCTCTCTTTCACTTTGAGTGATCTGGCTACACTTTTTTAAGGGATTAATTCCCGAAAGATCAATAAAAACCGTAATTAAACGTAAGGGTAATAATTCTTTGAGCATATTCTTAATGCTTTTTTTAGAATTTATTTTAAACTCCCTGAGCAGGCGAGCATCCAACTGTTGAATCGATAAAGCGGGCTTTAAATCTATTTCTACAAAAACTGTTTTTTGCGGCGCCAATAAATCTATAACTTTACCGCTTAAAGTAATCACCAACGGCCCAGATATTCCGCTGGCGGTAAAAATTAATTCACCAATCTCAGAAATAATCTCAAATTTACCGTCAGAAAATTTAAGCTTAATATTACGTAAAGTTAAACCTTCTAATTTTTTAACATATTTTTCTTTCACATCCAACGGAATTAAACCTGCCCGCAATGGCACAATCGCATGCCCTAATTTCTTCGCAATATTTATTCCCGAAGCATCCGATCCGGTAAAACTATAGCTTGCTCCTCCGGAAGCTAAAATAACCCGGTCACAAAGAACATCCTGGCCATTCTCTAAACGTACCCCCTTGGCCCGGCCACCGTAAACCATTAAATCCACGACCTTGGCCCGGCAAACAACTTCTACCCCGGCCTTAACCAACTCATTCTCTAATGCATCTAAAACACTACTTGATCGATCGGACTCTGGGAACACGCGCAATTGACGTTCGATTTTAGTTTTTAAACCCCGCGCTTCGAAAAAAGAAATCAATTCTTGATTAAAGAATTTCTTAAAAGCATCCCTTAAGAAGTCACCATTTTTGGAAAAACGTTTTAGAAAATTAAGCAGATCTTCTGCGTTGGTAAGATTGCAACGGCCTTTGCCACTGAGGAGAAGTTTATTGCCCAAGGTGCCTTTTTTTTCCAGAAGTATTACCTCTTGCCCACAAGCTTTTGCCCGGATTGCCGCCATTATACCGCTTGGCCCACCACCGACTACCACAATTTTTATTTTTTCCACAAGCTTACCTTACTTTAAAAACCGAAATCTGCAATCTTAAAAATAGATTCTAGCTTTACGCCTACTTTAGCTAAATTATCTATAGCACCCTGATTACGATCCACAATCACAATGGCCTTTCTAACCACCACCCCTATTTTATCCAAAGCCTGTTTGGCTTCCAAAATCGCCTTGCCACTGGTCGCGACATCATCTATCAGGATTACCCGATTACCATGCCTCAATGCCGGCCCCTCTACCTGTTGCAATGTTCCATGCTCTTTAGCTTGTTTACGCACAATAAAAGTTTTAATCGGCTGTTCATAAACATAACTTAACGCCGCCAAGGCTCCGACGATCGGATCAGCTCCTAAAGTTGGCCCACCGATAGCATCCAGAACTTCATCTTTAAGCATATCTAAAATTATACTAGCGACTAAATAAGCGCCTTGTGGATCCAGAGTAATAATCCGGCCATCAAGGTAATAATTACTTTCTTTGCCTGAAGAAAGCAGGAATTTCCCTCTTTTTAAGGCTTCCTGGTTTAATAAATCAAATAATTTAGACTTTAATTCCGCGCAGTTTGGCTTTTCCATGGTTTTTATTCTACTATCGATAAAGCCGACTGTCAACACCTTCGTATGCCAATTACTTTGACAAACCTAATTTTCATTGATATTATATCAATATGTTGCAGGGGTTATTAGCAGGGCTAAAGGATTTAATCTATCCAAACTGTTGTTTAGTTTGTAAAAATAAGATCCCTTCGCCTGGCCAACAACAATTAGTTTGTGCAAACTGTTGGGATAAAATTGAACAAAATCTACCCCCTTTCTGCGCAAAATGCGGCAGGCACCTAGACTCTCAAGCAATAGAAAAAAACGCCTGTCCAAATTGCTGGAAGTTTGATTTATTTTTTGATCGAGCCTTTAGTCCCTGTAAATATAGCGGAGTACTAAAAAAACTAATCCATGAATTTAAATATTCCCGCAAAGATTATTTGGGTAAACCTTTAGGAAAACTAATGCATACATTTATTCAAGACTACCAATTACCCATTCAACACCTTGATTTCATCATCCCAATACCGCTACATAAAAGCCGGCTGCGAGAACGAGAATTTAACCAAGCTGAAATTTTAAGTCAAGGGATTGCCCGAGAGTTTGACAAAGAAATCTTAACTAACATCCTTATTCGCGTTAAACCGACCAAAACTCAGACTGAACTAACTTTCCAAGAACGCTGCCAAAATGTAGAAAAAAGTTTTACCGTTACCAAACCGGAATTAATTAAAGACACTAATTTACTGCTTATTGATGATGTTTTAACTACCGGAGCTACCTCAAGTGAGGCCGCCAAATGCTTAAAAAGCGCGGGAGCTAAAAAAGTGCTCCTTTTGACTTTAGCAAGTTAAATATGAAAACCTTACGTAATTATGTCTTAAGAGAGTTTCTCGGGCCATTATTATTATGCCTAGGAGTACTTACCTTTGTCATGGTACTTATCGGCAATTTAAAACGCATTGCCGATCTAGTCATCAATAAAGGAGTGGATATCTTTAGCGTAATCCAGATTTTTATTTATCTTACTCCTTATATTGTTACCTACACCTTACCGATATCCATACTCGTGGCCGTATTGCTTGCTCTGGGTCGATTAAGCGGCGATAATGAAATCATTGCCATCCGCGCAAGCGGAATCAATCTCTTTAGATTAATGCTACCTTTACTAATTATCGGTTTCGCCTTAAGTTTAGCTTTAGCCGTTTTTAATGACCAGGCAGCTTCGTATTCACATTTCGCTTATCGTAAAACTTTGCAAGAAATGGGTATAAAAAATCCTACCGCCGCTTTTGAAGAAGGAGTATTCATCGATTCCTTCAAAAAATATATCCTTTTTATTTACCATGTTGACCAGAAGAAAAATCGTTTAAACAACATTCGTATCTATGAACCCCAGGGAGAAGACCGGCCAACGCGTACCATTGTCGCCAGAGCCGGAGAATTTATCACCATTCCCGGGAAAAATGCCATAAAATTAAAACTTATCGATGGAACTTCTGATGAGCCTGACCCGGAAAATCCCACCAATTTTTATAAACTTAATTTTCATACTTATTTTATGAATCTTGATATCGCCCAAATGCAGGATCGGGTAGTTGATAAAAAATATAAAGAAATGACCATTCATGAACTAAAGAATGAAGCCTCTAAACTTAAATCCGAAGGCATTAGCCCGGCTCCGCTAATTACTAAAATTCATGAAAAGCTTGCCCTCGCCTTCTCCTGTTTTGTTTTTATGCTCCTGGGTTCCTCTTTGGGAATTATCACCCGGCGCCGTGAAAAATCCATTAATATTGGAATTGCCGTATTGATTATTGTTTGCTATTATCCGATGTATATCGGCTTAACCGCGCTCGCCATGGAAGGAGTCTTGCCGGCAGCTTTTGCTCTTTGGTTACCCAATATCATCTTTGCCAGTATCGGAGGATATTTAACTTATAAACTATGCGCATCTTAGACCGTTATATTTTAAAATCAATTATTTATATATTTTTTTCTTGTATTTTTGTATTTTTATTTCTCTATATCATTATTGATCTTTTATCTAATTTAGATGAAATATTAAAACACCAAGCTTCTTTAGCGCTTCTAATACGTTATTACCTTTCATATCTACCGACTATGTTTGTGCAAGTCTCCCCTTTTGCCTGCCTGTTAAGCACGGTTTACACTTTCGGGAAACTTAATCATAATAATGAAATTATCGCCATGCGTTCAAGCGGTTTAAGCATTCTGGCAATTGCCCGCAATGCTTTAATTTTCGGCTTCCTAATTAGCCTAACCGTATTCTGGGTAAATGACAGATTTGTTCCTATCTCTATAACGGAAAATCAAAAGATTAAAATCCAAATCGAGGAAGGCTCAACAAAAGACAAGCTCAAGAAAAACGAGTCGATCAATAACCTTACCCTTTATGGTTTAAGAAATCGGTTATTTTTTATTAGTAAGTTTTCGCCGGCTACTAAAACCATGGAAGGAATCACTATCCTAGAACAGGATGAGAACCAGAATTTAACTAAAAAAATCATCGCTTCCAGAGGAGTCTATCAAGAAGGGCTCTGGAAATTCTTTCAATGTATTACTTATAAATTCGATCATAATGGCCAGGTCATCGATGAACCAGGCTACCTTGAAGAAGAAATTATGAGTATACCGGAGACTCCGGAAAATCTTTCCTCTTTAAGACAAAAACCCGAACAGATGAATATACGCCAAATGCAAGATTATATTTGGATACTCTCTAAAAGCGGAGCAACTACCGTAATTCGAAATTTAAAAGTTGATCTTTATCAACGCTTTAGTTCGCCATTTACCAGCATCATCATTATATTACTGGGAATTCCTTTTTCACTGCTCATGCGTAAACGTGCCACCGGAATGTCGGCGATTGGAGTCTCCATTATCGTCGGATTTCTTTATTATGTTCTAGACGCTGTTTGCTTGGCAATCGGTAAATCCGGATTGCTAATGCCCGCTTTATCCGCCACCTTAAGCCATCTTATTGTTCTCTCCGGCAGCCTCTACCTTATCGCAAAATTACCATAAAAATATGACCCTGTTTCCAAGCCAATCGGGAAACAGGGTCATATTTTTTTACTTTTATTCTATTTATAAATTCTAGGAATTCGGCTGCCTAAACCACAAACAATCTCATAAGAAATTGTACCAGATAAATCCGCAAGTTCCTCAGCAGTAATTTGCTGTTTCCCCTGCTTTCCAATTAAAACAACTTCATCACCAACCTTTAATTTAAAATTACCCACATCTACCATCATCTGATCCATACAAATTTTACCGCTAATCCGGAATCGCCTACCGCCAATTAAAAGCCAAGCTAGATTAGAAAGATTACGCGGATAACCATCGCCATAACCCACCGGCAAACTAATAATACACGTAGCACGCTTAGTAATATAAGTTAAACCATAACTAATGCCACAACCTGGCCCCACCTGCTTAATAAAAACCACGCGCGTTTTAAGGCTTAACACTGGTTTTAATTTTACTCCCAAATTCTTCTTCGGATATAAACCATAAATTACTAAACCCGGCCTAACCATCGTAAAATGGCTATTTGTGTGGCTAATTAACCCGACACTATTGGCCGCATGCACCAAAGGAATTACAATCCCCCTCTTTTTTAAATCGCAAACTAACTTATTAAATAAATTAATCTGCAAAGTAGTAAATTTACGATTAGCATCCGCCAAAGCAAAATGTGTAAAAATACCCTGAATGATAATATTTTTAAGCTGATGAATATAAGTTACCAATTCCAACGCTTCAGTATGTAAAATTCCAATCCGCCCCATTCCGGTGTCAACTTTAATATGCACAGGCATCTTCTGCTTTAATATTGCCGCCCGGGCATTAAGTGCCACTGCCATCTTCCTATCGCTTACCGTAGGCGTAAGCCGATAAGTAAAAAGCGGTTCAATATCTTTTTTTAGAACCAAACCTAGAAGTAAGATTGGGATTTTTATTCCCGCGTTTCTTAGCTCTATCCCTTCGTCAATAGAAGCCACACCCAAATAATCCACACCACAGGCAACTAGCCTTTTGGCGACCGGAACTAAACCATGCCCATAGGCATCCGCCTTTACCGTAACTAAAACTTCTGTCTGCGGGCGCAACAAAGATTTAACCTGCTTAAAGTTATGCTCTAAATGATTAAGATTAACCTCTGCCCAAGTAGGCCGGTAACCTATCGCGTTTTTATTTGACATTCTTTCGGGTATAAATAAATGGGTTTAATAGTTAAAGCTGATGAAAATTGTTTGGCCTTAATTTTAGCCAATGCCAAAGATATCAGATTGCGTGCTTGCAATCTCCAATAATCTTTATCCAAAACTTCTGAATTTTTGATTCGCGTTAATATTAGATCACCATACAAAGCTACGGCATCTCCTAAAATTACCACCTTATTAGGAAATTTCTTTACTAATTCATCCAAGCTCAGGAGCGCATAATCGCTCTTACGTTTTAACTTACCCTGCTCATATTTATAAGCACTACAATAAATAAGCGCTCTTCGGGCATCCAGTGCCGTAACAATCAAACGATCAGTTACTGGCACGTTTTTAGCCAAGATATCTAATGTCGATATTCCAATCACCGGCTTATTTTCTACCACACTTAATCCTTTTACCGTCGCCAGACCAATGCGCATCCCCGTAAAAGAACCCGGGCCCAAACCACAAGCAAAATAATCAATATCCGCTATTTTTAATCCTGCCGCCTGAATCACCCGGGCAATAGTCGGAACCAGCAAAGCTGACAGCCTTCTACCTACCTCTAGGCTGTATTCATAGAACTTGCCATCAACATACAACCCCAGGCAAAGACGTTTAGTTGTCGTATCAATCCCTAATATCTTCATAAATTTTCTCAAGTAATTTTTTATATCTTGCGCCTTTAGCCGTAAACTTAAAATGCCTTTGATTTTCAGCTTTGATGCATAGCTTAATCTTTAAAAATTCCTTTGGCAAGAGGAATTTTAACCGTTCGGGCCATTCAATCAACGTTACCGCGTCAGAATACAAATATTCCTGATATCCTAAAGCCAACATATCCTGCGGAGTCTTAATGCGGTAAAGATCAAAATGCTGCAATAAATGCTTTCCTGGATATACCCGCAACAAAACAAAAGTCGGGCTAAGCACATCATTTTTATTAATTCCTAACCCCTCAGCAATTCCTTTAGCTAAAACTGTTTTTCCCGCCCCCAGTGAACCAG
>Ga0247841_10011377_pt1 | contig 11851 bp, 11 predicted proteins | sample LaCruzMarch2015__2_FD_192410 | JGI IMG/M metagenome (GOLD analysis project Ga0247841, IMG submission 192410) | Freshwater microbial communities from meromictic Lake La Cruz, Castile-La Mancha, Spain - LaCruzMarch2015_18m | ecosystem: Environmental > Aquatic > Freshwater > Lake | place: Spain...
GACTAATAAATCACTCGTCCCGATGAAAGCTCCCCTGAGCCGTGCATTCACCATCGTCTCGTATCTCACTCCTGATGAAGTCAAGCAACTTGTTGTTGAGGCCCGCAAACGCCGAAACGGGGAACGTGATGCCCTTCTGCTTTTGTTGCTGTACCAAACCGGGCTGCGGATATCCGAAGCGTTATCCCTAACGATGACGCATATCCACCGCTTTGAGGGTAGACCTGTTCTGAAGGTAATCGGCAAAGGCAGGAAACCGCGTGTTATCGCTTGTCCGGATCAATTGGAGAACCAGTTGAAGGCGTATGCTTACACGAAGAAATTGCAACCCAACGATCAGATATTTCCCATCAACAGACAGCGCGCCTGGCAAATTATCAAGGAAGTATCCAGGATGGCAGGTTTCACCAACAAATGTATCTATCCTCACCTATTCCGGCATTCCGATGCCATCGAACGGTTACGGCAGACAGGAAATCCAAAAGCACTTCAACACCACCTAGGCCACAGTTCTACCCTTATGGTGATGCGCTATCTATCTACATTGACCGTTGAAGATTCCGTGAGGATTCAGCAACAGGTGAAGTTTGATGGGGAGTAAGCTGGCGGAGAATTGTTCTTCGGAGTGCTTCCAGCTTTAATCAAAGCTTCTCAGACTTCAATTCTAATAATATTTGATAGTTATTTCTTATTCAGTTTTTCTGTATCACTTTCATTTGGTTTTTCTGAATCACATCGATCCACATCCTGATCGGGAGGATTAAACTTTTGAGGTGGATAATCTCCTAATACTTGATATATATCGAACTGCTGACGAAACGGATCAAAATATTGGTTTTGATTTTGATTCTGCATCCTACGCCTCCTTTCTTGACTTTTTAGCGAACGGCATATCTTCTAACTCTTTTGGTATAGTTGCCAACTTAGCATAGGTCTCTCTGCGGATATTTTTTAATTTTTCTATATCCGAATCGGATATATACTCTATTCCATCTTTTGTGATTATTGCCATATCTGTAGCCGGCCCCACCCCAGGGGCAACTTCAGCGCTCGTTTTCGCACTCAACACATTGTAGACCGTATGAGCAATAGACAAATTCTTATGCTGACCATTAAGACACAGTAAGATAGCAGCATGGGCACCACCTGATCCAATTGCCTGAAAACCATGTTTATCAAACCACTCCAACCAACCACCACCATTGACGCCTTGATAATGTACCCATCCAATATGGCCACCTGAAGCATCTACTCCTGCGAGTATAAAATCTGTATTGAGACAAAAATTCCAAAACTGACCATCTATAGCCTGATATATCACTGGGGGAATCTTCTGCGCTCCTATATCTTTGAATTCCTGAAGTGTTAGTCCTCTTGGACGCAAAAATACCTGTTCTGCTCGTTCCATGTGCAGTGTCATATAAGTGTCTCGTAGTGTGCTGCCGCATTGTAATATATCTGCTATACCAGCGGCGTTAATCGCAAGACTGGCCCGTTTTATCACTTCTGCGGCAACCAGTGCATTACCACTACTAAGAATAACTGATTTTGCTGTTACCTCATCTATTTTTCGCTCGTGATGTTCAAACCCAATATTCATGGGAAAACCCACGGTAATCTCCCGGTCTGAAGCGACAACACACGATTGTCCTCCATCACACAGGGCGGCAATGCAAACTGTCATAATACCTCCAGTTGGTGTCCTTTTTCCTTGCCAATCAGCAATCCAACAGAAGAATTATTGAACCTTGCAGAAGTAATGTCCTGGTGTACCTACTGAGCAAGTTCAGTACTGACGTTGAGACACGGAATTCCGAGTAGGACATTAGATACGCAAAGATCAATAGATGTTTCATGTACTTCTCGAAAAACCTGTCGCCTCGGAGATAATTCGCTGAAACCGATTTTTCATGAAATCACTGTCAAGTGCGCCCTGTTGAATCTTCCGTAAGGTAGTTGCAGAAACTGAGGGCATTCTTTTGAAAAGCGGAGAGTTTTTGAACCCTCCTACAGGCCCCCACTTTGCCTTGCGATACACAACCACCGTTGGGCACCGGATATATTCGGGATAGTCACTGCGCTGTAGAACACAGGTAGAATCTTCTTCTTCACCGGGCTTGTATGAAGAAAGATTCACAACTACCGCTTCACCGTTCTCGTCAGGGAGAGTAATAATAATCCAAATATGGAAAGGAGCCTCAAGCGTTTTAAAGGCATCGCCTGGAACAATCATTGACGCTTCAGACGAAGAAGGAAAGCATTCTCGGCTGCCAATTCGGCAATCTGTTCTGGTTTCTTCCCTGCCGCCTGAAGAATCCGCTCAGGCGAAATTCCAACAACAAGTCCCTCTAATTCTGCACACTCTGGAAAAGAATGCGCTTTTACACGTGCTTGCTCGAAACTCAGGTGTTTCCACTCATCACAAACTTGTTCTATAAGTTTGATTTCGGCACGTGACAATTCTCCAGTCCCAGGATCCTTCTTGAGTCGGATTTCATCGCCACAACGATCAAAACACTCTGAAAAGAATCCCCGCCGATTCACATTTATCACATCCATCACGAATTGATTCACCGGACCGTAAGGAAGCATTCGGTAGTTACCGCCAATCACTGGTTGCCCCCAACGAATGAGTGCTGTGCGTTCAAGTGCATAGACCACCTTCATCGCCAAGTAATAGTCAAAGGAATCCCTACATCGAGCCGTTAAAACTCCAATGACTTGAATTGCCTTGCTCTCATCAGCATCAAATTCAATATTCATCGTGATTCCTTTGCCATGATAGTAGTATACTCCCCGTATGTTTGATTTACAACACCACAGTACCTCATTCCATTTTTTCATTTTGCTAATCAATCCCCTCATTCTCCCACAACTTCTCTAATTTTCAATCCTCTTTTCTGAAATATCATTCCCATCATTCCGCCAGCCTAAGTCTGTCTAATGGTACTTTACAAGCAGGATATGGGTAAGAATACCACTGCCTGAACCGCCCAATCCCTAATCCTTAACCTTCCGCTCATCTTTCCCAGCTACTTATCATCCTTTGGAAACATCGCTATCCTCTATCAGTTCTGGTGCTGTCAATCAGGCCAAACCAAATGGAAGTTTATCAATTCCGGGTCTTGCGGCGGTTCCCATTGCCAACCCGAATCCACCACTCTTCGGAGTAGCCATGCCCTGAGCAAGCATACCCATTGCAAGTTGTCGTGGGCGATCGTATGATCGTTTTCCTGACCCTCCGATGGCCTTATAGACCGCTAGCGCCAGCGTATCGGCCTGATCCTTAAATTTGTCCGGCTTCTTGCAGATTCTCCCGTTGACTTCCTCTAAGCATCTCAACTCCTCAATCAACGATTCCCGATAGAATGAATAGAATCGCCCTGCCTTCATAATATCCTTGAGCGTAGTGTAAATCTGGGGGTTGTTATCGATATGTACGATTTCTACCCTATACCCCATTTTATTGAAAGTCTGACGGACCATGAGGGACATCCATTCGTCAAGCACAATATCCACGATATCAAAACCTCTATCGTGCTTCAGAAACTCTATAAACGAAATCACATCGTTCACATCCACCTCTTCCTGATCGCCAACCCCAAAACGCGCCATCATATCTAAACGGATGACCGACTCCGATCTGAGCAATGAGACCCCATTCTCTTCATACTGTACGTTCTTGTTCTCCCCTCGGTGAGCCATGGCCACCGCAAATTTGCAGTTGCCTTCCCCGCCCTTGGCCATATCCAGCGATAAAACGTACTGAACTTTCATTGCTCCCCGGACCCATGGTGGAAGAGCGCTAATCGCATCCAATGGCGTAAACGTGCGGCTATAATTGGATTCAAATAGTAGGTCCCGTAGAGGATCCTGAACCTCCTTCAAGAAACAGCGCAACACCGAATCCTCTTCCTTAAAAAACTGTGAAATTGCCGCACTCGGTCTAGCTGCCCACGTTCTCAAGAAATCCCAATATTCAGTCTCCACTTTACCCTTTAATTCCATCGGCACATTCAATGCCTCGGTAACCTTTCCGGCAGGAGTCCGAACTTCTACCGAGAAAAACTCCTTACCATAGTTATGCGGGCGGGATTCCCAATGTGCTCTGCGTCTGCAATATGCCCTGGGATTATCCTTCAGCCGTTCAAATGTCCTCTCCATAAAATCACCCTCATAACCAGGGGCTGAGATTAACACCATAAGATACCCACCAGAAACAAATCTCCCCATCATCCTATCCAGGAACGTCTTATACAAATCTTCTGCCCCATCATGGTCTCTTGTTTTAATAAAAGCTGCCACTTCATCGATCACGGTGCAAAGCAAATTAGATCCAAGAACCGATGAACCTGCTGAGGAAGTGGGCGTCACCACAATTTTCTTCGGAAACTCCAACTGGGATTCCTTATAATCATTCGGCATATAATTTCTTTCTCTGAACCACGACATTTCTCGCACAGCCGAACGCACATACTCATAAACCACTCTCTTTGACTGAGCTTCCGATTGGGAAGCGTTTATCATTTGTATGGGATGCCGAGGATCACAATGAAGAAACTTCTGCGGAGACCGTAAATTGTGGAGGATATACAGGACGTAGCAGAGTATGAACGACACCAATGTCGATTTCCCGCTACCTGGTGCTTCAATGAGCACTACATGGTTATAGGGGAAAGTTCCGTCCTGTTTCAACGTGCAAATATTCACGAAATCCTCTACCACCCCCGCATACACTTCCACATCATCTGGCGGACAGTCAGCAACTATCTTCTTCCCCAAAAACTCTTTACCGGTCAGGAATGTCATAGGATCTACCGGGAAACTTTCCCATAACTGATCCCCGGACATGTGTTCTTCTTTCGCCTCCCTGGCAATCTCTCCAATATCGCCGGTCATTACATCGTATTTCTTAATTTTGTTGTTCATGATCTCCCCCTATTTTCATGGTGGTTCTGTCCTGATCCACCTCTTTCTGAAAATCAAATTTCATCATGCTATCGAACATATCCCGCTTCAATGCCACATCATCAACCCGGCGTTTTACCAGATCCACAAAGAACTTGGCGTATACCCGAAAATCGTCTGCCGTGTAGGTCATCTTTTCATCGTACTTTTTCATATCCCCTACGACCTTCGATATTGTCATTGCCGCCTTCAGCATGAACTCATATACTTCCAGATTCTTGATAACCCTGGTTCCATCCGAAGATATTGCAATGACGTTCTCCTGATTCACATCGATCTGGGCGAGTTCTTCCCACACTTTATCCATGATACCCTTCATATACGCTAATTGTTTCTTGATGTTCGACCAATCCTCATCATACATATGCTGCTGAAATAGGGCATACAGGCTCTTCCCTTTACCGGGCGAGTTGGACCCATTTCCTATGACCATGTTTTTGCCCCAACCTCCGTGTCGATTGCACCTTCCTGACCCTGGATGTGGCGTATTCTCCCCGGCTGGGTTCTCGCAAATGCTGATGATACCCCCGCCCATGTCCTGGGGGAACCCGCAAATCCGGTATTCTTTCCCCTTTTCAATTTCCATTACCTTCTCCTTCAGATCTGTTTCCGATATCCATCTGGCTTTTCTACAAACTTGTCCCATGCAACCCTCCTTTTTCCGAAGCTCAAACCCTCTTTTTCACTACCTCAAACCTTCTTCTTCCCTACCTTAAACTCGACCTTTTTACCGTTCACTGGAGCCGATCCATCCAACCACACAAAAAAAGGCCCGAGATCACGCAGAGTAGCATCTCGGACCGTCAGTTCTTCAGTAGTCTGCTGCTATCCTATTTCATTTGCCCCACCTTCCATGCTGATAAACATTATGCCCGTTCGCCATCCGTTTTCCCTCATATATTATAATTCTTTTTCAAAAATATGAATCCGGATTTTTGAATTCCGGGCAATTTTACCCTCCTTACCCCACAGCGGCATTTTCTGTCAGATACTGTTTATCACGATTTCATAAGAAATCCCATCAAATTTTGATTCCGGCGTTTCTAACCTGGCTGTCCACGCCGATAATAATCCTGTCATCGGTAGGACATCTTCTAATGAAAAACGAATTTTATTGAAGGAGCATGTTCAGAAGGGACTACTCCATGACCCGTCAGATTACGTTCATCAACGGTGGAGTACCGATTCAATAAAATTTCCTGATTTATGGGGAGAATGCTGTGAAGTCGCCCCATAGAGAAGAAAATGCACAATTTGAACGGGAATTTAATGGATCCGGAGAAAACTGAATCGCTGTGCGATATCAAAAGTATTTATTGAAACGGGGAATCAGGTTAATTCACGGGATGATTTCTGAAGTGAACTGATCGTTCTCCGGAGAAGGAAATAGAATTTGATTCGAGAGATAATTGAATTCCGGTTTGTGATAGAAAATTCGATGGGAATGGGAAATCTGTTAATCCGGAGAAACCATCCTTTCAGATAATGCTTTCGGTATTCGATAGTAGATTGAAAGGACAGATCTGTAATTGTTCATTGATAATTCGGGTTAAGTTTTCAATGTCAAGAGAACATCCTGTGCTATGGGTAGGATACTGTGGGGTCAGGTTGTGTAAAATGAATCCCTCAGAGTACCCTTCCCATATTATTAGGTTTTTTAGACCGGTATGAAGAAAACGGAAACAATTTGAATGAGAAGAAGTAGATCGATAGAAGGTTAAGGTTTTCAAGAATTGTTTATCTTCAGATAATGAAATCCTCTCCTACAATCAATTGTTCATTGAAGATGATGTTTGTCTACAGAATCCTTCTTCATACCCTCGTTCTCTTCTGAATAAATTTCTCTTAATTTATCCATTTTTACTGTTACCAATTTTCCCTTAATATCGTGAACGATGAGCATTTTAGGCAACATAAATACTCTAAAGGGCATTCCCACTGCGAATTAGCTTCGTCATTTAACCTCAAAGAGGAGAGTTAACCCGTGTTTCCGATACTTAATAGGCATGACCATTTAGACCAAAACTCTCCTATATCATAGTAATTCAATCAAAGGAACAACAGCCCGATGGAACAGCCTATTAAGCAAAAACTAACAGAAACCACGTCATTCTGAAACATGGATACCGTCCCGACTAATTTTGTCTAATCAAAAGAAGCCGCCCAAAATTTTCTACTCGGAAGAACTCGATATTATCATCATCACGATCAACAAGATGATTTATCACGTAGCAATCTCCCTTTCTTCCTTTTTCATACTCTTCGATCTTACACGCATATTCTTTCCCATCCCCGTATTCTGCATTCCATTCGGAAGTCCTTTTTCCCACGTTTAACGGTTTCGTGGTATGGAGCAGAACATGACAATGGAGGACCTTCCTTTGATCTTGATGTTGAAACACGATAATTCCACACATAGGCCAATCCTTCTCTCGGATTCTCATGAGGCCTAGGTATCTTGCCACTGCCTTCTTTGCATCCTCGTCGCTCACCATGTCGGCAAAGGTAAGAGTAATACGATATTCCCATGGTTCAATACCGGTCGGACGTAGCCAATCCACGATGGCTTGCCGGAGTTTTGGAACTGTGAAGACGCTTTCTACAACACCTGAATTACTATGCACTGCGATCACCTCCTCCTATTAAATTTGCGCTACCCATAAAAAAGCCCGAGAGTAGAGCATCATCTCGGGAACATCAAATCTTTAGTGTCGGCTGTCGTTATGCTATCTCATGTGTTCCACCTTCCGTGTCGCTCTTGGGTACATCCCTGGGATAAACATGTCATGCGCTTCTGTTTTTCCTCATATATTATAATTCTTTTTCAAAAATTTCAAACGGGAAAATCCATTCCAACCCTCCTCGCCTCGCGCGCGAGAGAACCGGTTCCTTACCGGTAGGACCGGTAGGATACACAATATGCATCATAATCCACCCCCAACCGATTAATTGCCACACCGGGGAGAACCACCAAATTCCTTATCTGCTGGTATAAACTCCCGGAGAGCATAGATACTGCGCAGTTCGGGGAGGATTTCAGAGGTAAAATGGTTCCAACTAAAAACCGTTGGGGCCCAGTACGTACCCCCTTCTAATATCTATCGTTCATCCTTCTTGCTCCACACCCTATTCACCCAGTATCTTCAAATCAATGGTTACAATCGCTGTCACTCAGAACCGAAATTGATCTTTCCCTTCTTAATATTTTTGTAACCAATTTGTGACTATAACTCGTGCAAATTGATATTAATTCGTGCAAATAGATACAAACGAGAAATGCGCTAAATCCTTTGCCAGTGCTTGTTTTAAGCTTATTTTGGCGTGTTCTGAAAAACAATATGCTACGGTTTAGGAAACCGTTGCTCTATCCATCTGAGCTACAGGGGCTGGTTCTCACACTCAACCATTAATTATACACGACCTTGTGTTTTACTGTACAAATAGAAAACGTAGGGGGTCAGCCCTCCACTCTTGACATTTCCCCCAGGAAGTGCAACAAATGGTCTGTTTCTTTATCCGTGTTTCCTCCCCTTGTCCAATTGTCGAGAAATTCGGGGACGCCTCACTATTTTCCACTTCCGCCGGGCCGGTGACGCTTCATTCCCTGCCGAAGGCTCTCTTGAACCGTCGCGCAGGATCGGAGAACTTGATCTTGTCTGCATCAAAACGATCCGGGTCGAATTTCCCGCCTATCCATTCCAGCATTTCGTCGTGTTGTTCATGATGCGGATTCTTGATAGCCTCCAGAAAATCCAGATATCCCGGGATCCCTCCGCAATCTTCAGGCGGACAGGCTTTTTCGGCGCCAATGCACACCGGGTATTTCCTGCCGGTTTCTCCCGGGATGATTGCTTCCAGTTCCACCATGTGCATCCAATCGTCTCCGAAATCGTAGATATACTTTGCTGTCCTGTTCTCCATTGAAAAATAGTGGCCGATCCCTTGAGTCCACCCCGGAAGCATTGGCTTTTCCGATTCCTCCATGGGTTCATCATCCGGAATACCGATACGCACTTGTTCACCAGTTTGAGGCCCGATTTCCATGATGAACATATGCAGATGGCTGTCATCCCACCCCATCGCATCCTGGATCGCAACGTGCAAATCCCAGAAAGAATAGCTCTCCGGAACTTGAATCCGGCGCCAGATCAGGGGTTGAATATTAGCAAGGGAAATCTTGAACTGATATACTTGATCTAATCTCTTTTTCATGAAAATCACGTTGGCAGGTTTGATGCAGTCCAGTTGTAGAATCGTTTGGCTGATTTTACTATTTCCAGAGCCTCCGCCTGATGAAATTCTCTCCCTTCGCAGGCAATGAGATTCTTCCTGACAACGATCGGTTTGAATCAGAGAAAAACTCTCATACGCCGGAAGGTATTACCGATAAATTGCCGTTGGATTGCCGATAAATTGCCGATAACTCGTATGCACGATCCCGTTTTCCGGTTCCCTTCACCACGAGCCAACCGTCGGCGATCCATTTATGTATGAGTATGCGGGCCATCCTGTCCGAAAGACCCAGTGCCCGGGAAATATCGGCAGTTCGTATTGCACTCTGTTTTCCGAAGAGGCCGAAAACGATTCTCGCTCTATGATCAAGGTTTTGCGGTACTTCGGACTTTGGTCCCTTTGTTTTTGTTTCCGGACGACTGATTTCATCGCTCACCATTCTGAAAACCCTGGACAGCATTTGAATGAAATACTCAGCCCAGGAAGTCAGATCGGTTTGGACGCGACCTTCGTAGTAGTTGTGATGCTGATGCACGGCCAGGGCTCGATAATACCCTTCCAGATCGCGCGCATGATGTTCTTCCATCGAGAAGAAACCATTGAGACTGAATCCTCCCCGGTGCAGAATAAACGTTGCCAGTAAGCGTGCTGTCCGGCCGTTGCCGTCATAGTAGGGATGGATGGTGACGAACTGATAGTGAACCAGAGCCGCAACAATAGGAACAGGCACTCCCTCTTTTTCCGCTCTCTCCGCCCAATGAATCAAGCCGGCCATAAGTTGCGGAACGTCTTTCGCTTCCGGAGGCATATAGACTATCGCTCCTGAAGAAGAATCTCTTATTACATTTTGTCCGGTGCGATACGGAGATGGTTTCGAGCGCAGTCCCTTTTCTACAAGTGCATGCAGTCTTCGGATCAAATCTTCGGTGAGCGGTTGTTTTCTGGCGGCCCATTCCTCCACGCGGAGAAGCGCATCCCAGTAATTCCTCACTTCTCTCACATCCCGTTCCCGGCCGTGAAATATCCGGCGGGGTTCCTTTATTACCTGTTCCGCCTGCATAAGAGTGAGACGATTTCCTTCGATACGGGTGGAATAATGGGAGGAACGTACCCGCGCCCGATGTCGAAATTCGGCTTCTTTGGCAGGGGTCAATCGGGTATGTGCAACGGTCACCCGCGCAGATTCGATTTCCATCAGCGCTTTGACTATCGAGGAGGTAATGGTGAAATGCGGTTTCCAGATGGGGACTGATTGTTTCATCTCATATATTTTACCATTGAATGACCCCGAAAACAACGGTTTCTTTGAGGTGTATTATGAGGAAAAACAGGGATCAAATCTTTCTATACCGCGTGCTTCTTCCAAGCCCGAGTCGTTCGATTCTTTTCAGTTTCAGAAGCTTGTCCAGAGCCTGGCTGACGGTGGGTCTGGCAACCTCGGTGTTATTGACTATGTCTTTCGGAGCGGCCTCTTCCACGATTTGTAGATATTGCCAGACCGACAATTGCTTTGGAGACAAAATCCTCTCAATGTCTTCCCTGGACAAGAGTTCAACCGCCATTTTCGATTGCTTAAAGAATGCGGTCAGGAAGAAATCCAGCCACGGAGTGATATCTTCCTTTGGAGTCCTCAACGTCTTCTGGCTCTTTCTCAAGGACAGATAGTACTCGGGCTTGTTGTCTTCGATCAGCTTCTCATGCGAAACATAGGGCATGTACAGATAGCCGTGCTTCAACAAGAGAAGATTTGTCAAAATCCTTGAGAGGCGGCCGTTACCGTCCTGAAAAGGATGAATCTGCAGAAACTCGACAAGGAAGTTCCCAATAACAAAAAGCGGATGATATTCTTTCTTTTTGAGCGCCTCCTGGGTCCACTCCACCAGTTCCAACATCTCTTTGGGAGTGAGATACGCCGGTGTGGTATCAAACAGAACGCCAAGGGATTTTCCGGCTTCGTCTACCATTTGAACTTTGTTTTCCTGCTGTTTGTATTCCCCCCTGTGACGGACATCCTTTTCAACGTGCTTGAGCATTTCCTTGTGAAAGTGTTTGATCGCGTTCTCGGAGAACTTCAAACTTTTCCAGCAGTTAAAGATATTCTGGAGTAATTCGTAGTACCCTTTGACTTCCTGTTGGTCCCGGTCCGAGAACTTCTGAAGAGAAATCCCCCGTATGAGTTTTTCAATATCCTCGTCTGACAGCCGGGATCCTTCAATACGGGTGGACGCACCCGTCGAGGTGACCAGGACGGACCTTTTCAACCGGCCCAATACCTGTGGACTCATTCTCGCGCCACCTATCCATTGGCCTTTGAGTTCGTCTATGTGGACAATCTTTGACCAGAGAGAGGCCGGGATATTCTTGAGTCGTATTTCGAATCTATTGTTATTCATGATATGAATTCCCCGGTTGGAAATAATCCTATCCTTCAACTATATGAGATTATATTAGATTATAGGAGATTGTCAACTCCAAGGATGGAAAAATGGCAGAGGTGCTCTATCCATCTGAGCTGCAGGGGCGGGTGTAAAACCAGAGCTCTCATTTCACACCCTCCGTTACAATGCTCTAATAGCTATCTGGAAGCAGTAGTGTCCAACTGTTAAACGAAGAGCCTCAACTGTTCCGGCGAAGTATCGTTCATTGAAGA
>Ga0247841_10011378_pt1 | contig 11850 bp, 12 predicted proteins | sample LaCruzMarch2015__2_FD_192410 | JGI IMG/M metagenome (GOLD analysis project Ga0247841, IMG submission 192410) | Freshwater microbial communities from meromictic Lake La Cruz, Castile-La Mancha, Spain - LaCruzMarch2015_18m | ecosystem: Environmental > Aquatic > Freshwater > Lake | place: Spain...
CAGCCTGGAAAGATAGACTTTTGCCACTGCCTTTGATTTTCCTATCAAGTTGGCAAGCTGCTGCACTGAGAAAACCGCGCGCCCGCTCTTCAGCGCCTTGTCTCTTATTTGATATAGATTCATTGTCACACCCAGGTAACATTATTGTTACCTACATGAAATCTTATAAAGATATGCCCGCGCAACGAGAAATGACAGGCCCCATAAGTATGATTAGAGCAGGCGAAAACGGTGCAATCATCGGCCCGAAATGGTTGTGTCTCACATACGGCTATGAACATCGGCTTTCCCCCAAGGGGCGGCTTTCCCAGGCGTGTGTAGCCACCTTTTTGCAAAATATTATAAAATGTAGTCACCCAATGGAGGGCATGCACATCGAATCGCGCGGATGGGGCAAGCGGAGGAAATTCTACCTTGCCCGCTCCTACAGGATAGGGGAGAAGGTGAGGAAGGACAGAGTGTACCTGGGCACAGGATTGGGGAAGGGGGAGCTTGCTCTCCGGCGCGAGGTGGCAAGGAAGCAATTGGAGGGCAGGGAAAGGCTTGCAGGGCAGTGGGAAATCGCATTCGGGAGGGTGGAGGCGCGCGCAAGGAAGGCACGGCTGGGAAAGAAGGAGTGGGAAAAGTTCGTGCTGGATTTCACCTACAACAGCAACGCAGTGGAAGGCTCAAGCATTGCAAGGAACGAAGTGGACGGGATAGTATACGAAGACAGGTGGCCATTCAAGCCCAAGGAGGACATTGCGGAAACGTACGGGGTGGCAAGGGCGGCGGGGATGCTCGCAGATGAGAGGGCGCACATCACCCTTCCGCTGATGCTGGAGCTCCATGAGATGATTTTCAGGAATTCCCGGCAATTTGCAGGGAAATTAAGGCGCGTGGACGTGGTGGTGAGGAACAGGCAGGGGGAGATTGTGCACAGGGGCGCGCCCCGGGAAAATGTGCAGGGCTTGCTTTTGGGCTTGGTGGAGTGGTACAACAGCAACAGGGAAAGGCTGCACCCCCTCGTGCTTGCCGCAGTGGTGCACTGCCAGTTTGAGAACATCCACCCGTTCCATGACGGCACTGGAAGGGTGGAAAGGCTGCTTATGAATAATATACTGCTGAAGCACGGCCTGCCGCCAGTGGTCATCCCCTACAGGAAAAGGCATGCTTATTACGCTGCGCTCCACGCCTACGAGCACCAGCATGGGGTGGCGCCCATGGTGAGGTTCTTGGAAAGGGAGATGGCAAGGGGAAGGAAGTAGCAACGCAAAAATTCCATATCGGATAACAAATTATTAACACTATCCGATATTAATTTTATGTTTATAGCCTTTTTTTATATATCGGATAGCTAGTATTATAAACTATCCGATATATATATTAGGTATGGCACTGGACAATGCAATATACTTGAGGATATTGAAAAAGGAAAAAGCCCTTGACAAGCTTAGGCCCTTCAACAAAGGGGCGCTTGCAAGGCTGCAGGAAACGTTCAGGGTCGACCTTACCTACAATTCAAATGCAATAGAGGGCAATTCACTGTCCCTTAGTGAGACTAAGCTCGTACTGGAGGAAGGGCTAACTATTGGCGGAAAAACCATGAAGGAGCATCTTGAGGTGACAAATCATAGCAAGGCTATAGATTTCGTGGAATCCCTGGTGAACAAGCCGGTCATAGAGGAAATCGATGTCCTTAATCTCCACGCAATGATACTTGACAGGATAGATCCGCAAAACGCCGGCTTTTACAGACATGGAGCGGTGCGCATAAGCGGAACAGACTATACGCCCCCAAATCCGGCAAAGGTGCCTGCGCTTATGCAGGAAGTTTATGCACTTCTGAAAGCCAGGGGCGGCGAACCGATAGAGGCAGCTTCAAGGATACATCAGAGATTCGTGGATATCCATCCTTTTGTAGACGGCAATGGCAGGACTGCACGGCTGCTTCTGAACTTATACCTGATGCGCAACGGCTATCCGCCAGTGATAATATTGCGTGCAGAAAGGCAAAAATATATACGGACAATAATGCAGTCAAGGACAGAAAACGACATTGCGCCTTTCGCCAATTTTGTGGCAAAGGCAGTTGAGCGGTCGCTGGACATTTACCTGGATTCCTTAGGCGAGAATCCTGGCGAGTACCTGGACTTGTCGGAAGCGGCAAAAATCAGCAAGAACGGCTACAGCCAGGAATACCTGAGCCTGCTTGCAAGGACGGGAAAAATAGGGGCAGTAAGGTTCGGGCGGAATTGGAAAATAACCAAGGAAGCCCTGGAAGAATACGAGAACGGGCATAAGGAAAAGCAATAAGCCATGGCGCGTTCTTGTAATGCGGAAACTGCCCGACCAAAAGCTTGTTATCACTAGATTAGAATTTATCTAATCTAGTAAGAACATTATCGAGTGAGGCAAAAAATGTGAATTTTTTGATTGGTTTTGTAGTGCCTAAGAAAGTGGTGCAGAATGAAGGCTGTTATTTAGGCACTACCTTTTGCCCCTGCTTGCCTACAGCCCCTTGCCCTTTTTCTTGGAGAAGAATGCGAGGAAGATGCCTGCTATTATCATGAGCGCGAGGATGCCTGCGCCTGCGAGCGCAATGGGGAAGCCGGAGTCTTGAGAAGGGGCTGCAGGCAGGGGCTCGGGCGCGCTTTCGTTCTGCGCAGGAGCGGCAGGCGGATTCTGCGCGGCAAGCGCGGCGTCCTTTGCAGCCTGCGCAGCAGCCTCGTCCTTTGCCTGCGCGGACATTGCCTCAAGCGCTTTTGACGTCCGGCTGCGCACCTGCTTTGCCTTCTCGGTTAGGGTGAAGAAAGGCTCGGACAGCGCATAGCGCTTCTGCGCAGTGAGCTGCATGTTGGTTATCACGGGAAGCGCGTAGTCGGGCTCGAAGCAGTAGGAATAGCCGTCGTAAAGCGCGCTCTTGCTTGCAGTGGTCGCAGCGCGGTTCACGCCCATCAGCGCATTGAGGTACGCCTTTGCCTCCTCGTGCGTGATGCCGTCGAGCAGGGCGGAATACGCCGTGCTTTCGTTCAGGTATGCCGAGTCCAGCAAGATGCTGTTGTTCTCGAACTCCCATATCTCATCCACAAATGCCCGGCCGGTGCCCAGCGCGATGTTGAGGCAGAAGGAGGTGACCGAGTAGCATGCCTTCTGGCAGCCTTCAAAGCTCTTGCACTCCGTCCTGTCCGTGCCGGTCAGTATCCTGCATTTGTCCTCGCCCTTCTGGTAGTCGTCGGACACCGAGGCGATGCCTGCGTGGACGTCGTCGAATGTCACGTTCGGGGAATAGTTCTGATATGTGTAATATGCAGTGAGCGCGTTCTCTATTTCATCAGGCGCGGTGAGCGGGCGGTTCTCAAGGATGGGAAAGCCGGACACGAAAATGCCGTAAACCTCGTTGTTTGACATCACTGCAAATGCCTGGGTGTCCTTGAGGGGGAACGGCTCCACGGAAAATTGCTGCCCGCGCGGGACCGAGAACACCGCAAACTCCATGATTGCTGATGAGTTTTGGGAAATTGCAAATGCGGAGGGCGCAAAGAGCATGAGGAAAAGCGCGAGGGAAAGCGTGCGGGATAGGTGTGCCATGCATCCATTTCATGCCAGAAATTTAATAAAACAGGGGGAGGTCAGAGGGGCAAAATCCACTGGAATGTGCATTTTGCGAAGCAAAATGCATCAGACATCTTCGCCGCGGCGAAGATGCTGATGTTACCCTGCGCATGTTTTTAAGCAGGGAAAAAGCATAGCATGAATATGGACTGCGCAAACGGAAGGATTATATATGATGTAAGATTAAACTTACCTATGGCAGAAATAGACATGACCACCATAAGCTCCAAGGGGCAAATGGTGATACCGGCATCGCTGCGCAAGGGAGTGAAATCCGGCGCGAGGTTCATGGTTATCCGCGAGAAGGACCTGTACATCCTCAAAAGGGCGGACAAGATGGATTCCGCGCTTGCCTCTGACCTTGAATTCGCAAGGAGGGCAGAGAAGGCCTGGGGAGAGTACCGGAAGGGCAAGTTCGCCTCCAAGTCCAAGGAAGGCTTCCTGGCAGAGATGGAAAAATGGTGACAGTTGATTATTCCCCTGATTTTGCTGCCATTTTGAAGAGAATGAAAGATAGCGCCCTGAAGGAGAGAGTGAAGAAGCAAATTGCCAAGCTTTTGGAGTCGCCGGAGGCAGGCAAGCCAATGAGATACGCGCGCAAGGGCACGCGAGAGCTGTACATCCCTCCGTTCCGCTTGTCATATGTCTATTTGAAGGAGGAGGAAAAAGTGGTTCTCCTGGATATTTACCATAAGGATAGGCAATAAGCATGCAACTTTATTTTTTGGGCGTTTGGGTGCAGAAAGTGTTGTTTTATTCCCACGCCTGGCGCACTGCCAGGTTTAAATTCATTTACCATGCATCAATTACTCTTGGGTTCGTGTGTTTTTAGACTTGAAGAATTTTCTGGCCCGAGGCTTTTCCAGGCATGACGGGGAGAAGCAAGCACTCCTTGTGCTTTCCGACGGCACTGTTTTTCCAGGCAGGGGATTTGGTGCAAGCGCGCGCAAGGTGGGCGAGGCTGTTTTTACAACTAATATGACAGGCTATGAGGAATGCCTTACCGACCCGTCCTATGCAGGGCAGATACTCACCATGACTTACCCGCTTATCGGCAACTATGGCATGAGCAGGGACTGGTGCGAGTCTGGGAAGATGCACGTGGAGGGCTATGCCATCAGGGAGCTTTGCAGGGAGCCCCGCCATGCGAAGAGCGGGAAGAGCCTGCAAAGGCGCATGGAAGAGGAGGGCGTGCCTGGCATTTGGGGATTGGACACGCGCGCAGTGGTGAGGAAAATAAGGCAGTCGGGCGTGATGCCTGCCTGCTTGGCTGTTTTTGAAAAGGGGGATGGAAGCGCAGAGAAGGACGAAATGCTTGCGCTTGCGAAAAAGCTTGACTATTCCAAAATCAACTTTGTGGAGAAAGTTTCAGTCGGAAAGGCAGTGAGCCACGGGAAGGGAAGGAAAAGAATCGTGCTTATTGATTACGGCGTGAAGATGGGCATTGTCCGCGAGATGAACAAGCGGGGCGTGGAAGTTGTGGTGGTGCCCTGGAATGCAAGCGCCGAGGAAATATTGGCATTCTCCCCGAAAGGGATAATTGCCTGCAACGGGCCTGGCGACCCGTCGGTGCTGCAGGAGCAGACGGAAACGCTCAAGAAATTGTTCCACCTCCCCATTTTCGGCATCTGCCTGGGGAACCAATTGCTTGCGCAGGCTGCAGGCGCAAAATGCTACAAGCTTCCGTTCGGGCACAGGGGCGGGAACCACCCGGTGCTGGAAATCCGCGAGAACAGGGTGCATATTACTACGCAGAACCATGGCTATGCCGTGGATGAGAAGGGGCTTGGGAAGGAGTGGAGGGTGACGCACACCAATTTGACAGACGGCACAGTGGAGGGGATTGCGCACAAGGAGCTGCCCATTTTCGCAGTGCAGTACCACCCCGAGGCGAACCCCGGGCCTTGCGATTCGAAATATTTGTTTGACAGGTTTGCGGCGATGATTTGACAATTGAGTGATTGACATGCCAAAAAGAACAGACATGGAAAAATTGCAGGGCAATTTTGCCAGCAGCGAGGCGAGCGCACGCGAGCCCCGCTCAATCAAGAAAGTGCTGGTGATTGGCAGCGGGCCAATCGTAATAGGGCAGTCCGCCGAGTTTGACTACTCGGGCTCCCAGGCATGCGCGTCTCTGAGGCAGGAGGGAGTGAAAGTGGTGGTGGTGAACTCCAACCCTGCCACTATTCAGACAGACAGCGAGATTGCCGATATAGTATATATTGAGCCGCTGCGCGCGGATTTCTTGGAAAGGATAATTGCCAAAGAGAAGCCGGACGGCATCATTGCCACCATGGGCGGGCAGACGGGACTGAACCTGGCAGTGGAATTGCATGAGAAAGGGATACTGAAAAAATACGGCGTGGAGCTGCTGGGGACTGGCATTGAGGCGATTGAAAAAGCAGAGGACAGGGGAAAGTTCAGGCAGCTCATGAAGGAGATAAACGAGCCCATACCAGACAGCATTGCCGCGAACACCAAGGAAGAAGCTGAGGCTTTTGCAAAAAAGCACCCGTTCCCGCTTATCCTGAGGCCTGCTTATACACTGGGAGGAACAGGAGGAGGCATTGCAAGGAACAGGCAGGAGTTCGAGGCGCTTTTGGAGCTTGGCTTCACGCTTTCCCCGACGCACCAAATACTGGTGGAAGAGTCTGTGCTTGGCTGGGGAGAGTTCGAGTATGAGATGATGAGGGACAGGTTTGACAATTGCATTACCATTTGCAACATGGAAAATGTGGATCCCATGGGCGTGCACACAGGAGAGTCCATTGTGGTGGCGCCCTCGCAAACGCTTTCCGACGACGAGCACCAGATACTGAGAAGCGCTGCGATAAAAATCATCCGCGCGCTCGGGATTGAGGGAGGGTGCAACATACAGTTTGCGCTAAACCAGAAGACGGGGGAATATATCATTGTGGAAGTGAACCCGAGGCTTTCGCGTTCATCTGCTCTGGCGAGCAAGGCGACTGGCTACCCCATTGCGCGCGTGGCTGCAAAAATTGCGCTGGGCTTGGGATTGCACGAGATAAAAAACGCTGTTACGAAAACCACGCCTGCTGCTTTTGAGCCTGCGCTCGACTATTGCGTGGTAAAAATTCCCAGATGGCCTTTTGACAAGATACCTGAGAGCAGCAGGGTGATTGGCACGCAGATGAAGTCCACCGGGGAAACCATGGCAATCGGCAGGACTTTTGAGGAGGCGTTTGGCAAGGCGCTCCGCTCTGTGGAGATGAAGAAAGCGAAGGTGGAGAAGCAGGATTGGGAAAGGCACATGACTGCGCCCACTGACTTGAGGATGTATGCCATCCTCGACGCGCTTCGCGCAGGCTGGGACAGGAAGAAAATATCCGAGATGACCAACATACACTTGTGGTTCCTGGACAGGTTTGCGGATTACGTGGATGTGGAAAGGCGGCTCAAGCGCGAAGTGTTTGGCAAGGATGTGCTTCTGGATGCAAAGCAGATGGGCTACTCTGACGAGCAGATTGCTGCTGTGATTGGGCAGGAAGCGGAGATGGTGCGCCAGATGAGGAAAAAGCACGGCGTGCTGCCAGTCTACAAGATGGTGGACACCTGCGCTGCGGAATTCGAGGCAAAGACGCCATATTACTATTCAACTTACGAGACCGAGAACGAGAGCGTGCCTACAGACAGAAGGAAGGTGCTCATCATCGGCTCAGGCCCCATCAGGATTGGGCAGGGGATTGAGTTTGACTATTGCTGCTGCCACGCGGCATTCGCGCTCCGGGAAATGGGAATCGAGTCCATCATGGTGAATAATAATCCTGAGACTGTGAGCACGGACTTTGACACTTCGGACAGATTGTATTTCGAGCCGCTCACCTACGAGGATGTGATGAACATCATCGAGCATGAGAAGCCCGAGGGCGTGGTGGTGCAGTTCGGCGGTCAGACCTCCATCAACCTTGCGCAGAAGCTCTCCATGAACGGCGTGAAGATACTGGGCACGCAGATGGACGGCATTGACGTTGCAGAGGACAGGGAGAAATTCAAGGTGCTGCTGCATGAGCTTGGCATCCGCCAGCCTGAGAACGGCACTGCGACAAACCTCGAGGAGGCTTTGGCGGTTGCGGAAAGGATTGGCTACCCCATTGTGGTGCGCCCGTCTTATGTCATTGCAGGCAGGGGCATGATGATTGTCTATGATAACGAGGAGATGAGGAAGTATATCGGCGAGGCAGTGGACGTTTCCGAGAAAAAGCCTGTGCTTATTGACAAGTACATTGAGCGCGCAATCGAGTGCGAGATAGACGGCGTGGCGGACAGCGAGCACTTGTTTGTCGGCGGCATAATGGAGCACGTGGAGAGGGCAGGCGTGCACTCGGGAGATGCGAACAACGTGGTGCCCTGCGTGAGATTGAAAAAGGACGTGCAGAAGCAGATACTTGATTTCTCGGAGAAAATTGCGCTTGCGTTGGAGACAGTGGGAGCCATCAACATACAGTATGTTGTGCAGGACGATGTTGTTTTTGTGCTGGAGGCAAACCCAAGAGGGTCGAGAACTATGCCGTTCCTTTCCAAAGCGACGGGCGTGCCCCTTGTGAAGCTTGCCATGCAGGTGATAATGGGCAAGAAGCTCAAAGACATCGGGGCGGGCGCGGACATGCCGAAGATGACGCATTATGCCGTGAAGGGGGTGGTGTTCCCGTTCCTCAAGCTTCCTGGAAGCGACACTGTCTTGGGGCCGGAGATGAAGTCCACCGGCGAGAGCATGGGCGCGGACGAGTTCTTCCCAATGGCATTCATGAAGGCGCTTCTGGGCGCGAATTTGAAAATACCTGAGAGCGGAGGGGTTGCCATATCGCTCAAAGACGGCGACAAGGAGCGCGCTGCTCCTTTGGCAGTGGTGCTGCAGAAGATGGGCTTTGACGTCTATGCAACGCCATCGACGGCAATGCAGCTTGGCAAGGACATCATAGTGCTTAAGAAAATCGACGAGGGCGAGCCAAACATCATTTCCGAGATAAAGAAAGGAAAGATACACCTTGTCTTCAACACGCCGAAGAAGGGCAAGGTGGCATCCACTGACGGCTTCAGGATACGCCGCGCATGCCTTGAGCACGGCATCCCGTGCATCACGAACTTCGAAGCTTGTGAAGCGCTTGTGCAGGCAATCGAGCACTCGCATGGGAAGCAGCAGTCCCTGGAGCGGGTCGAGGATTATGGCAGGAAAAAGTGAGTGGGAATTGAGGGATATCTCCATTGTCTTACTGCTCCTTTTAGCATCCTTCCTGATTTTTTACATCGCCTTCTTGCAGCCCGCATCGTGCCCGGGTTGCAATGCAAAAGTGGCGTTCCTTTTTTCGCCTGAAGCAGAAGGAGACGTGGTTTCATTCATACGCTCTGCACGAGAGAGCATTGACATTGAAATGTATGTCTTCACATCCGAAGATGTAGCGCGCGAGCTTTCCGAGGCTGTGAAGCGCGGCGTAAGAGTGAGGGTGATTATGGAGCCGCGCGTGGAGGACAGCAGGAAGCAGAGGATGTTTGCCATATTGTCCGCGCTAGATGTGGAAGTGAGATGGGCGAGCTTTGAGTACAAGCTCACGCACTCGAAATTCATAATCGCAGACGGCAAGCGCGCGCTTGTGGGAAGCATAAATTTCTCTGAGAGCGCGCTGAATTACAATAGGGAGACGGCAGTGGAAGTGGAGGGAGAAAGCGTGAGGGAGCTTGCGGATGTTTTTGATGAAGACTGGGAAAAGACCAGTGCGACCAAAACATTCTCCAGATGATGGGCGCCCAGCCCAAGGCGAAGTTGCCGGCAGAAGATGAAAAAGATTTAAAATGTTGACTACATTTAGCCTAGCAGTGGAAAATAGGAGGGGTATTATGAAAAAATCCGCAGTTCTCGCTGTTCTGGCTGTTTTTGCATCATCCTTGTTTGCCGTATCGGGTCTCTCTTCGGTTTCATCGGCAATGAACTCGCTTTGCGTCGGGCTCACCCAGATGCTTCCGGTCGCAGCCATGCTCATGGTCATCCTTGCAGGAGTCATTTACGCGGCAGGCCAAATCATGGGCGCAGAGACAAGGGCGCGGGCCAATGTCTGGGCAACAGCTTGCCTTACAGGCGCGCTCATGGCAATCCTGATCGCAGTGGTTTCGCCATCCGTGCTAGGTGCGATTTATGGCGCGGGCATTACCTGCAGCGGCGCGGGCGGCTCCTGAGGAAAGGGCGCAGGAACCACGTGATTCTTGATGGAGAACCTACTTTGGGACCTTACCCTGATAGTGCCCATGCACGTTGTAAACGCCTTTGCGTTTCTAGTATGGCGCTTCAACCTGCTGGGCCCCCTCCACGCTTATAACAGGCCGGTTTCAGAGAGGATTTTTGGATCGCATAGGGATTACATAGGCGCAGGGACGATGTTCGCTTCTGCAACGTTGATATACTCTTTCCTATTCGGGTACGTTTGCATTTGGCCCGGCATTGGGATGGTGGCCGGAACATACCTGAACAGCATCATAAAAAGAAGGCTGAAAATAAAGCCGGGAGCGAGCCTCTTGGTATTTGACCAGCTGGATTTCTTCATCGGGGGAGTTGCCGGTCTTGCTGTCTGCGGGGTGTACCTGGACAATTTCTTCCTGATGGCAGTTGTCAGCTTCGCCCTCCACGTGGCAGCCGAGATCTTCGCTTATTTGACGGGGATGAAAAAAGTCTGGTGGTGAGGGGGAAGGCAGTGATCTCGATGAAAAAAATGCCGGCAAAAGAACTGGAGTGTAAGATACAGGTGAAGCCAGAGCATATGCTGCTCGTTGCGCTTGCAATTGCAATTGTCCTTGCCCCATGGGCAGCAAAGCCGTTCATCGATACCTTTGCCATTGGCACGAGTTTCGCAAGGGCTTATGGGTTCGCAGCTTACCTTTTTCTTCTGGCAGTGGCCAGTGTTTTTGCGCCCCTGTTTGCAGGCAGAATCCCGAAGGGCATCTGGAAGGCGCAGGTGGCGCTCATTGCTTTCCTGTTATTGTACGGATTTTTCGGGCAGATGCATCTTGATGCCGGCTTTGGGGGCAAAGCAGGCCAGAAAATGTACGCTTTTGATCAGGAGGGCTACAGCAGCACTTCATTTGTGCACAACCATGTGCTCAAGGCGATATTCTGCCCTTTCAACCCGGAGAAAGAAGATGTTGATTGCGCAAGGCCGATTGCAAGGCATTTTCCGCCGGAATATATCGATATCGCGAGGGCAATCTGGGCGCTTGCAGGCTTTTTATCCTTGCTCGCATACCTGGGGCTGGAAAAGCCAGGGGACAAGGCCGCATATTCCATACTCTCGTTTGCATCGCTAAGAACGGCAGTGGACGGAGGGCTGCTGAGCTTTGACCTCATCATGTTTTGCATGCTGATTGCGTTCCATGCTGCAAAAGAAAACCGAGTGCGGGCCAGCGTGGCCGGCTTGCCAGTGGGAGCAGCAATAGTTGTTGCAGTATCGTTGCTGCTGGGCTACTCCCCCCAAGTCCCCCAAAACATTTTCCCAATGCTCATTTTTCTTTACTCAGTATGGCTCTTTTTCGAGTCGCCTCGGCGGTTTTATCCGCTTCTTGCGCTCGCGCTGCTTGCCCCGCTTTTGCTTGATGTCAAAGTCGTGCAGAACCGCTGGGCCCCGGAGGCGTGCCAGAATGCAGGAGTGGATTATGGGTTTAATGAAACCGCGATTGGCAGCATGTACACGCACTGCGAGGCTGAAATAACCCTGGAGTGCGGCAAAGTATGGGCAGGCAATGGCAACGTCACTTATTCTGGCTATAAGATAAAGAAAATGCCACTCCTGATATCCAAGGCGCTGTCGCAAAAATGTGGCTTTGGAGTGTTTGATATTGAAAATAGGAGCGAAACAGAAGACGGCTAATTCCTGTTTGTCTTTTTCTTGCCAAGCTCGGCAATGATTTGCGGAGCCTGGTTTGGAGCAGGGCGGCGCGGAAAGCCCAGCTTGCTGTCATAGGAAAGAGGCGCGTCCTCGTTTTTGGCAGCAGCTTTCACCTCTTTCATGACGCGGGCGAGTATGGCTGCCGCATCGGGAGAGAGCTTGGCTTTGCTTGTTTTCTCAAGCGTGGTTGGGGAAAGCGCGCCGATGATTGCCAGCACTTCCTCAAGCCCGCGCGCGGTTTCATCCTCCCCGGAATCGTAAAGCTTGGAGATGCGAGCCAGCACCCTTTTCACGACCTGCACGTCGCCAGTGCTTTTGCCTGCGCCCTCAGGGGTTCCGCGCGCGTCCTCGTTCATGATGTCCCTTA
>Ga0247841_10011379_pt1 | contig 11849 bp, 17 predicted proteins | sample LaCruzMarch2015__2_FD_192410 | JGI IMG/M metagenome (GOLD analysis project Ga0247841, IMG submission 192410) | Freshwater microbial communities from meromictic Lake La Cruz, Castile-La Mancha, Spain - LaCruzMarch2015_18m | ecosystem: Environmental > Aquatic > Freshwater > Lake | place: Spain...
TATCTGGAAGAAGAGTTTGCCCACTGCGGTCTTGGTGTCAACACTGTCCGTGATCGAGTGGAAGGAGACATCGTTCTTGTCCATCGTTTCGGCAATTTGAAGCGTGTCAATGGCCTTCCTGGAGAGGCGATCCTTGCGCCACACGACGACGTGGCCGATTCGCTTCCGGCCTACCATGTCCAAGACTGCCTTGAGCCCCGGCCGAATGTCTATGGCCTTCCCGCTTATCCCAGGGTCGCCGTAGATGCCGATCAGGGTCAGATCCTTCACCTTACAATACCCCTTGATCTTGGCAACCTGGACATCAAGCGACACACCATCGTTGGCCTGCTCGTCCGTGCTGACACGGACATAGCCAATTGCAGCATCGGTTCTCATGGCAAATCCTCCGTGATCTTGATCCCGCACCTGTTCCAGGCGGCTTGCGATCCGCACGCGTTCATGCTCGGGTCGTGGTGGCCGCACGCTGAGGCGTAGCAGATGCACACAGGAAATGGACAAACCCACTCGTGGATCGTCCTAACGATCTCATGGACGGACAGGCCCTTGGCGATCCCTTCTTCTATGGCCTCTTGAATTAACGCCCGGTCTATCATTGGCTCCCCATCTTCGAAATCCAAGCTCCGTTGCGGGTCCGGGTACGGCGGGAAGTCATCGTCGGTCAGAAGGTCCGAGAAATCGGCGTCGTCAAGGTTGATCTCGTCTGTCTTGTCTGCGTCGATCCCGCCCGTTATTATGTTCGGCTGTGGGGACATTGTTACAACCGTGCTTGCTTTATCGCTTTCCATAGTGGGGAGTCTTCCGCGAGTAGTTTTTCCCAATCGGGAGAGCCACTGATCGGGAATTCTCGGCTTACGATTCGGTAATCCTCCGTGGCCTTCAGATAATTGCCGGTGATAGACATTGGGTCGTCATCATGTCCAGCCATAGCCTGCCACTCCACGCGGATCATTCCCGAATATTCCTCTGATGATAATCCCGCGCGCAAGAAACGTGTGCTTCCTGCTAATGCCACGCCGATTGCGTGCCCAAGTGACTGCCACCGCGCGACCGCGGCAAGTTCTGGCCGCTTGGACGCTTCTATCCAAAGCTTTTTCAGTTCCTCTTTTATAGTGGCCATGATCTTAATCCTCCCTATGGGGTGCCGCCCCGGTGTTTTGTCTCTCTACCCCCATATTGTGCGCTCACAGGAAATCTGTCAAGTCTTTTTTGTAACCTCGCAGAAAAATCTTGCAGAGAACGCAGCAATTTATTACCTTACCTATCAGGAGATCATCATGTCAATCAGCCCCAATGTCGGGAAAGGCGCTCCAATCCCGGAAAAAAAGCATCTTTCGGTGTACGTCACACCGGAGGAATTGGCGCGAATCAGAGCGCGCGCACGCTCAGAGGGGTTAAGCGCCAGTGCGTGGCTCCGCGCTATCGCCCTCGAACGCGCCGCAGGAAAGGAAATCACCCCCCCACCTAAACCGCGGGGAGGTCGCGGCCCCATGAAGGAACGGGACCGGCAAGATGGCTGAAAACCTCGCCAAGATTCAGAATCGCATCATGGCGTCCCTGAAATGGGAGGTCGAGCTGCGGCTCTGGGATGAGACCAGCCTCCAGATTACATCCGTGGCTGCACACCGACGGCATGTCATTTCCATCCCGAAGCGGGGCGACGGCGTACGCGAGATCGAATATCTTCACGAGTTGGCCCACGCGAAACTGGCCGAATGTTTGGCGGAGAGAACAGGAGGGAAGGAATAGGGGGTTATTGAGACAGCGGGGAGTGACGGACGTACAGAGCGGACAACATGCCCGTGCTCTACGGAAACAAGACCGCCTTGTGGCTCTCCGGAGCCTTCTGATTATCGGCTCCCCGCTGCCCCCAAAACCTCCCCTATTCCGCCCATCCCATCCCTTCAAATCCCCCTGATTTACCCTCCCTATTCCCCTAGTCCCCCTATTCCCGCCTGGGCCTGTGACTCTCTGCCCGGACGTTCCGTGAATCCTCCGGGATGAAGGTCGGGCTTGCCATCCAAGCTGACAACCGACCGGACAGAACCGCAAGGCCCCATCCAAAGAGCTACATTCATAGTGTTGTCGTCCACTGTCATCCAAGGATGAATACTAGCGCCACACAAGCTATCCAATTGCATACCAATCATCTTTTGTATCATCCACAAAGTCATCTTGTATCCGCGTCAACCATGTGCGCCATACAAACCACATTCGCTGCATTCTTCACATAGAACACACCTTGCGCGCGACATAGCCTTCGCACCGTCCTGCCGCGGCCCCATCCAAGGCCAGGATCTTTTGAGATCCGCAGCGCCTGGAAATCCGCCGGTATTTTTTCAATTTCGCCATCCAAGAGAGGGAATTGACCTGGTAGCCACCGGGGGCATACCCTCCCATCTGCACAATAGGAACCCCTGCAAATACAGGTATTTGAATAGCCACGTATACGGCTATATTGGAACGCGTAGTAACGCGCATCTGCCGCGCAACGCGGTCATGGTCCGCGCAATTTCGAGACGCGTACGACAATTCGCGGCACGTATCGTAAAGTATCTTTACATCGTTATTGGGATACATATTATGATGTTAGCGGAATACATCATTGCACGTGACAAACTTTGTCACTTTGGGGCCTTTTCGCCTGTTTTTGGCCTATAAATAAAACTTGCTTATGTCGGTTATCGCGTTTGATTCAGACATGTTATGCCATGCCAACTGTTTTCTTATACGCTTACAACGTGGCACGCCCCTTGCTATATATATCATTAAATAGAACGAACCTTGGAGGTAACAACAATGCAAACCCGTAACATCATACGCAAGCGGTTGTCGTTTGAAATTCAGAACCGCATGATAACGGTCCCCGAGCTTTGCGATGCTCTGGGTATCAACGCGGCGGGACTGACTGCCAGCGCGCTGTTTGACCGCATTGTGGCCGAATATTGCACGCTCAGGGGGATAGCATGACCGACTTGGAATTCACGCACGCGGCTGATGGATGCCTCGATGCTGGCTATCTCCGGCTCAAATTCAGCGCAATCACGGGCCGGTATTGTACGGACATGGTAACGGTCCGGTCCGCCTACCGCCGCAGAGGGATTGCAACGCGACTCCTGGAGCGGGCCACAGAGCAGCTTGGCTACTACCCGGAACCGGAAGCAATAATCCCCAGTGCCACAGCACGCGGATTCTGGAATCAACAGGGATTTACAACGGGATTTAATCAAAGAATATTGGAGGTTTAGGGCAATGGGAACGGCTTACAACTACGCGACACAACAATGGACACAGGGAGCTGAAGCCGAGACGCTTCTAATCGAACAACTCAGAGATACCCTCGAACTGTTGGAAGGGCCGAACGGGCCGCAGTTTTTCTCCTACACAAAAAAACGGGGCGATTCCGTAACCCTGGAATCAGCAATCGCGGAGTGCAAGAACTCTCTGGCGGCTTTATTGGAGGCTTAACACATGAGACTAGCAGGTCAAATAAAACTTGGGTATTACCCCACGCCCCCGCGTGTGGTGGACCTTATCCGGGAACGACTCGAATTTGCCGGGCCCTACGCGGCGCTTGACCCTTGCGCGGGAGAAGGGGACGCACTCGCCCAGCTTTGCACCGGGACGGAGCGGACACTTTACGGGATTGAACCCGAAGACAATCGAGCGGCCGCGGCGAGAGAAAACCTTGACAGAGTACTACACAGCACGCTTGAGGAAAGCCGACTATCGCACTGTACCTGGACTCTCTTGTATCTGAACCCACCATACGATGAAGAACACGAGGTAAGAGACGAAGGGGAGAAGCGGACAACCAGGAAAGAAATTGCTTTTCTCAACAGGACCCTTCCGTTGCTCGCGCCCGCCGGAGTGCTCGTTTTTGTGGTCCCGGCCCATATTTTCACCCCTGAGGTACGGCTTTTCCTCTCACAGAAATTTGACAACCTGGAGATCTGGCATTTCCCCGAGCCCGAGCGCTCAGAGTACAAGCAGGCCGTCGCAATCGGCACGCGGAGCGCAGAGAAACGGATTAACCCGGCCGTACTGCAAATCACGGACGAGCCACCGCTGGACAAGCCGAGACACACCGTACCCATTAGCTTACAAGACGTAAAAATCTTTAAGAGCCATGCCATAAACCCGGCCGACCTCGCGCAGCTTGCCCGGACGAGCCCGCTTTACAGGCTCTTCGCTGGCTCCGCGGAAACGCGAACCCAGGAACGCAGACCACCGCTTGCCCTCCACGCCGGACATTTGAGCCTCTTGATTGCTTCCGGAGCGGTGGACGGACTGACCGGGACCGGAGAGGAACGCCACGTATTACGCGGGAAAACCACGAAATACCAAAAATCCGTCACCGAGGAAAACTACAACGCCGAGACTGGGAGCACAACGAAAACCACCAGGACGCGGGACTGCTACAGGGTCAGCGTCAAACTTCTTCGCCCCACCGGGCAAATACTGGAACTGGAATAGGAGAACAGGACAATGACGAACCCAGTTGACAAAATCAAACTGACAACCGCCGGGATATTAGGCAGACAGCCGGGCTTATCTTTCACCCAAAACGGATTTGACTACCTCGTATGGCAGGGGTGGAGAGACTACGAAGGCAAACCGGGAAAACTTTCCCTCGTTCAGACGCGCCCCGCCGCGGAACCCCAGACAACAACCATAACCATTTACGTTGGGCCCGAATGCCTTGAATCAGATCTCTTTGCCCGATTGTCAGAACTTGCCGTCACAATTATCACTAACGGGGGAGGCTTCCCCGCGATAGCGCACCTTTTCAAGCGCTTGGAGGGTTGATTATGGCATGGAATAAATACAAAGCAGCGGCCATAGCTCGAAACCGAGCGGCCCGAGCAGGATACACCGACGAGAACCCGCGCCTCATGTCCGCAAAATTCCCCGGACATTGCGAACATTGCGGCCAGCTCCTGAACGCCGGAGAGAACATGCTTTACAGCTACCAAAGCCGTAAGCTCTGGCACCCGGCATGTTTCCCGCTTTGGAAAGAAAAACAGACCACGGCGCCAGCACCCCAGACCGCAGAGCCGAAGACCAGCACCCCGGAAAAGCACACTTGCCAATTTACAACTACATGCCTTCTGTGTGGGAAGCCGATCATTTATGGCTCTGAAATGGTAAGGGACGCCGGGACCACGGCATCATATCACTGGGAATGCTTCGCCGCGGGACAAGCAGCACACATTGAACCCGAACCCGAACCCGAGCCCAAACCAGAGCCCCAGACCCCGGACTGGCTCCCGGTAGACTTTCAGCATGGCACCCTCGCATATTCCGAATATTGCGATGGGTTGATTACGCATGATTCCGACGCGATCTATTTCTCGTTGATAGGCTCGGATTCTCGCGTTAAGGGCATCGCGGCATATTCTTTGGACCGTAGCCGCTCAACATCTTGGCACGACGGCATCACGTACCGGCTGGACGGGGAGAGGTACGGGAACAGGATTCAGCGCAAACCCGAGCCGACCCACTATCGCCGCCCGACAACAAAACTCGGGAACGGAGCACAGCAGATAGTTGCGCTCGAGAACTTCTTCACGGACGGGCCGTTGCTGGAGCACGACTACCGTTATTTGCTTTTCGACCCAGCCGAAAAGGACGCGGCCGACCTCGTTTGTCAGCACATCGTGGAAAACCTCCCCGTTCCGTTTATGCCGACCTGGACCGGGCCTGTTTTTGAACAGCTCCGCGAGAACGCCCGGACTTGGGAGCAGGACAACGAGCAGGACTTGGCACGGTGTGAGGTATTGGAACCCCGCGTTGGGAGGATGCACGCGGCCAGGATCCGCGTCACCGAAGCCAGCATGGACAGCCTGATAAGCGATATGGTGAAACAAGGAAAAATTTCTTTTTGAAAGGACAACAGGACATGAGAACAACGCTCCGAGAACGCACGCTTACATGGATTCAGCGGTGGGAGCCGCTCCGCGCTGATACTGAATTCAGACTCGGATTCGTCCGGGCAATTCCGGAAACCCTTTATATGTACGAGGCAACATTCACTCGCCCCACAACATGGGACGCGGCCAAATCCGGTTTCCTCTATTGCACGCGACAGATGGACAAAACACGGGATGCGATTGACCGGGAAACGTGGTCGGAGGCAGGAGGCGCTTTTCTCCGATGGATGCGAGAGAACCCCAAGTACGATGCAAGATAAGAGCACCGCGGCCCAGTGCACCACCACCGAGCCGCGGCTTAACCAACAAAACCAGCTAGAACAGAAAGGACCCTCTTACCATGTATCAAGGCCATTCACCACTAAAACCTGAAAACCGACTTGACCAGCTCACTGACCTTGTGAGCTACCTTCAAACATTCAAGGCGGAAATCAATCATGCGGCCCAGCAGACCGCGCCGCCCCTGCACGTACCTGGAGATGACCTTGACCCGCGCATGGACGAATTGAACCGGCAGCCGTACCGAGCACAAGCGGACGTTATACAAGCCACACTTAAAGCCCTCGAAACTCGCTCCGGTGTTTACATTTGTGGAGAGATGGGGACTGGTAAAACCTTAATCGGCGCGACGATTCCCTATTTGTCCCGCCAGGACGCCCGAACGCTCATCTTGTGCCCGGGCCACCTCGTAAACAAGTGGAAACGCGAGATTGAGCAGACCATACCGAACGCCGACGCCAGGATCATAGAGAACTTGAAGGACGCCGAACACGCCGCGACCTCCCCACGGATTCCCGGCCGTCCTCAATATTACGTACTGAGCAAAGAAACCGCTAAACTCGGTTACTACACCCAGCCCGCGGCAGCTACACTTGGACGCAAAACGGACGACAACCGCTTTGTCAAGCGCTTCCGTAAACTCGGAATTAAGAACGGGAAACGGGAAGATCCGCAGGGGGTTGTTTACGAGGCAATGAACCCAATCAAGGGGCACACGGAGACCGTGACAGACACACCGGCATTCTGCCCGAACTGTGGCGCCCGACTGGCGAAAGCCGCGGAGACAAAACAGGGAATAGGGGCACCCCTGCAATGGTCCGACCTCACCAAAAAACACCACCATTGCCTTGCATGCGAAAAACAACTACCGCGGAAAAAACAGCCGAACGACCCCACGGACTGGAAACCCCGTGCCCAATTCAGAGGCAAGGGGCCGAACGCCCAGCATTACACCGCATTATATCAGCCCGACACCGCACGGACTCGTAAACTCGCAATCGCGGATTATTTGAAACGGCGCCATGCACAATTCGATTTCCTGATAGCCGACGAAGTCCACGAATTGAAAGGGGCCGACACCGCACAGGGGAACGCACTGGGTAAGCTGGGATCATTGAGCACGAAGATCCTCGCGCTCACGGGAACACTCATCGGTGGATATTCCAGCCATCTTTTCTACCTGCACTATCGCATGGAGCCCCAGGCCATGCACGCCGCAGGTCACCGCTACGGAAAAACGGGCCGCTGGGTTGAAAGATACGGTGTAGTTGAAACCACGACCCGGACAACCACGGCGCCGGATGGATCCGTGAACCTCCGCTCTAACGGCTCAAAGGGCGGGAGTAACACCAGCACCAGGGAACAACCGGGCATCAGCCCCGCGCTATTTGCGGACCAACTCCTAAACTCCGCTATTTTCGTTCACCTGGATGACGTAGCGAACGACCTCCCGCCGTTGACAGAGACTCCGGTGTTAGTCCCGATGGACCCGGACCTAAAAGCCGCCTACTGTCGCCTTGAGGCAGAAATTAAAGAGGTAATGGGCCCGCAGATCCGCAATGGCAACCGGCGCCTACTGAGCACCTATTTAATGACATTGCTTTCATACCCGGACAGGCCATTTGACAACGAGGCAATCTTGCTTGACCCCAAGGCCGGAATTGTCTGCCAGCCGGAGAACCTCCCCGAGACCGCCGTCTATGCCAAGGAAGCCGAACTTGTTCGCATAGCGAACCGGGCCCGCGCCGCTGGCCGCAAGACCCTTGTGTTTTTGACATTCACCGGCAAGCGAGACACACAGCCCCGTATCAAGAGAATATTGGAAGAACACGGACTCCGAACCGCTATTCTTAGATCCGAGGTTGCGCCCAAGCGCCGCGAGGCATGGATCAATGAAACCGCTCAAGACATAGACGTGCTAATCACTAACCCCGAATGCGTCAAGACCGGCCTTGATTTGATTCAATTCCCCACGATCGTATTTTATCAAACCGGTTACAACGTGTTCACTCTCCGCCAAGCTTCCCGCCGCTCATGGAGACTCGGACAGACAGAGCCCGTTGAAATCTTCTATCTGACATACGCCGACACCATGCAAGCCCGCGCTATTTCTCTGGTAGGCAGAAAACTTTCCGCTTCGCTCACTCTTGAGGGAAAACTCAGTTCCGAGGGATTGCTTGCCATGACAGGCGAAGACGAGGACGAGAGTCTAGCACTTGCCCGCGCCCTGGTAGAGAACGATGTCACGGACGGCATCGAATCCGTTTGGAAGAAATTGAACCAAGCCCAGCCGAAGACGACACAAGCGCCCAAGGTAGTTCGGAGACCAGCCCCAAAACCGCAGCAATTGGACTCTTTTGTCGCGTCGACACCCCCGAAGTTGCCAAATTGCGAAATTTCGCAAACTGACCCCTTAACGACGGCGGAGCCGGACCCCGAAGAAATGAAAGCAGAATGGAAAAAACAAGCGGACGAAGACAGATTCAGAACCGGCTTGATTAAGGACCTCTCCTCCAAGAAGAAACACCGGACAAAGCCCGACCCCAAACAAGAGCAGGAAGAACTCGACAAAGTCCTACACGCACCGCTGTATATCAATCATTCCACGCCCGAGCCCGGAGAATATATGGAAGATCCGGAGGAAGACCGGGACCAGGAAGAAACCGAGCCCACCTTCACACCACCGGAGACAACCGCTTCCGGTCCCCAGATTCCTGAATTTTTCCGAACCTACACCAAGAACAAAATCAAGTGCGCTTTCTGTACTCAGCCAATCTGGAGAGAAACCGCCTATCAAATGGTATTGCCAGGAACGCCACCGGCCGACGTTCCCCACTTCCATTCCCATTGCAAAGACAAGTGGATACATCAATTCTGCATGGAGAATTGGCTGGACGAGCCTGTCAAGGAAGAGCCCAAAGTCACAATTACCAGCGCCCGCATTGTCCACACACGCGCCGGAGTGGTTGCGGTTCCCATTGACCCCATGACTCGCGAACCCATTGACGAACCCGAGCCCGAGCAACCCATTGAACCCCTGCAGGTCACGGAGCAACCCCAGATCCCCAAAACCGCCAAAACTATTTCGCTTGAAGAATACCGCACTATGAAAGCCACCGGCAAGAAATCACGAGCACCCAGAGCAGACACCGGCCAAATCTCCCTATTCGGATAATCCCGCCAGATCCCCACCACTCAACCCGCCAAATTCCACCACGTCACACCGGAGAGAAATCAAACCCTCTCCGGTTTTCTTTTCCCCGCGCTCTATATGATAACCATATCAGTAGAAATTAATGACCATGACAGACAGGAGACTATTAGTACTGAGAGACTGGGGGGCCATGTGACCCTTGGTATCAGTGAGTACCAGCAACTTGTAACTCATGAGTGAATCATAAGCATATCATAAAAATCACGCGTTTTCAATCCCCCGCGTCAGATCCCCATAGAAATCACACCGCAAGCCACGCCATGATCACCACTTACAGCTTTCCCCTTATTCCAGCCACATGCAAATCCCTTCCCTGAAATCACACCACAAACGCCCCGACGCCCCGCGCCGCACAAGGGGGGAACACTCCACAGCCAATGCACTCCCGCGCCCGCGCTCAACTTCCACCGAAGACAAAACTCCCCACACGCACCCAAACAAGGAACCAAGCCACTAGCACAGCGACAGGCAAGCCACGGAGACAGCCGTCGAAACGCCCCTGCTAACAAAAAATACGAGAGACCGCGCAAAAGCAGAAGAGGCAACTTTTTGGGTTTTTTTATAGTCCTGTGTCCAGGTCATCCCTATCCATGATCCGTCCATATCCATGAAAATCAAAAAATTGATAAAAATTTATGAAAAACCATGTTGTCAAATGCCAGTAAGTTTACTTGAAAAATTGCATCAGGATTCACCGACGGACGGACGGGCACGCAAGAGCAGGCAATTCAATCGGACGGCTTAAATAGCTGTATCCACGCTCGACTTTTGACGGTGAGGGAATGGTCATTGACATAAGGATACCCCCCCTACCCGGGAAAGACCCCTCCCCCCCCATGCGCGAAACTAGTCTTCCCTCCCGCCCGTGTGTGAGATTTTTGTTATATTCCGGTTTTTTGGTGAGTCTTTCAAATCGTATGGTCGCGACCGTGGCGTGAATGCTTTGACTTTAGGTTACTTTTGGGTGCAGAGTGGCAATATGGGGCGTGTTTTTGATTTCAGCGCTGTTTTGGCTCCTATTTCTTGGGTGTTTGGTGGAGATTATGGGTCAGGGGCGTCGGTGGGGTGCGTGGAGTTGGGGGGGGGTTGTGGTGGGAGGTGAGAATCTGGGGTATGGGTAGACCGCTGTCGCGCGCGGAGGATTAAGGAGACGAACGCTGTTGGACGATCTACTTTTCCGAGTGGAGTCCTCCCGATAGGAGGCTTAGAATTGGTCTCGTTGGTGCGGATGGAATTTTGGCTCCGGGGCAATAATTCCTACGGCTTCCATTCGTTCAATCAGCCTTGGGAGAAGAATGGCGGCGATGCAACCTGTAAAATCATTCCTTTTCTGTCCACACAATCTGAAGTCCTACAGCCCGCCACTGATTTTTGGTCAGTAGGTGTGCCCAAAAAGGCTGTGTCAATTTTGTGTCATTGGGTTGTGCATGGTCATGATTTGTCGTGATACAGTGGAACGGTGGCCCTGGTTAACTAGGTGATATTGTTGCCTCGAATGTTCCTTGCCTCAGACTCTTAATCAGTAGGTTTGGGGTTCGAGCCCCCGACGGCCCACCAAAAAGAACAAATATGACGCCAAGTTAGCCTAAGCGACTTGGCGTTTTTTCTTTCTTGAGGGTAGTGAATGTGTTAATCTTGCGCCCTTGAGAAAGAGAGCCATGACAAGAAGAATCGCTCCCGTTCATCCCGGAGAGATATTGTATGAAGACCTCATGAAACCTTTGGGTTTGACTCAGAATAGGCTTGCCGAGAAACTTGGGGTTGATCCCGGACGAATCAACTCCATTGTTCAAGGAAAGCGCACTATCACGGCCGACACAGCCCTGAGATTTGCACGGTATCTCAAGACCACGCCCGGGTGTTGGATGAATCTCCAGACGAGGTATGATCTGACCGTCGCTAAACAGGCCAAGGGTCAGGAAATCAAGAAGCACGTCAAGCCGCGTTTGGGGAAGCCGGGTACTGTGAGCCTACAAGCGTAAAGATCCTTTCCCACGCCTTCGTGCACGGTATCCCCTTTCATTTTTTTGCCCCATGCGCTTCGAGCAGTTCCATGATCTCCGTGGCGCCTCTATCCTGCGCCCGCTTCAGGGCCGTCCAGCCGTCGCAGTCCCCCATTCTGACATCTGCCACCCTCTCACAGAAGTAACCACACTATTTGCGTATCCTCAACTGAGAAAGGAAGCACACCAACAAGATGGCCGCACGTGACGATTCTGCAATCCAAGCAATTCGTCCGATTTTCATGAACAATCTCCGATTCATCCGGCTAGTCCCCGAATCTCGTAGCGAGAACCTAACCCGCATGAGTGAGTACCTTCTTTGAACTGCAGAGCGGTGCGCAGCCTTTTTTTCCCTCTGCGTTCTCGGCGTCCTCTGCGGTGAATCCCCCGCCGCTCTTATATCGTGGTTGGTTTGAGGTA
>Ga0247841_10011381_pt1 | contig 11849 bp, 11 predicted proteins | sample LaCruzMarch2015__2_FD_192410 | JGI IMG/M metagenome (GOLD analysis project Ga0247841, IMG submission 192410) | Freshwater microbial communities from meromictic Lake La Cruz, Castile-La Mancha, Spain - LaCruzMarch2015_18m | ecosystem: Environmental > Aquatic > Freshwater > Lake | place: Spain...
GAGCACGGCATAAGCCTTTTGGGCCGCGAAGTTGCACCAATGCCGCTCCGTGCGGACCTGGCCGTTCTGGTACCGGCTGACAACGGCGTACAGCCACGGCGTCTTCTGCGTGGCCATCCGGACCTGGTGAAACGTCACCGGTCCGCGGCCGAAGAAGGTCCAAACCCCGGCAGCCGCCGCGATCAAGAGGACCGCCGCAACGGCCAGCTTGTAGGGTGCGTACCACGCACCGCTTTGTGCCGAGGGTGCAGCGGTGCGTAATACGTACCCTACTCGCTGCGCCTGCGCGAACGTTTGCAGCATCTGCCGGCGCAGCCGCTCGCGGTGGGCCGGGTCCGGCTCGACGTCGATCTTCAAGACGTTGACAAGTTTTCGAAAATCGTGCTCGTTCTCGAACATGTGTTATTCTCCGCCCAGATCGCCCCGCAGAACCTCTTGGAGTCGTCGCAGCGTCCGGTGCAGCGTAACGCGGATCGTCGCGGGCCGAGCGTCTACGACCCGCCCGATCTCATCGAAATCCAGATTTTCAAAGAACCGCAAAGTCAGAATGGTCTGGTGCTCCGGCTTGAGCGTCTGGATCGCCGCATACACCGTCGGCCAGTCCAAGTTGGACCAATCGTTCTCCCCGCCGCACGCCGAGCCGGCCGAATCCTCATCCCCGCGGTGGCCCACGACGTTGTCCATCAGTCGCCTGCGCCGCATGGTCTTGCGGATGTGGGCGTTGGCCTGGTTGGCCGCGATGGTGTAAATCCAACTGCGAAAGTCCTGTTCGGTGCAGCCCTTGAAGTCCCGGATCGTGCGCGCGACCGTCAGGAACACCGACGAGGTCACATCCTCGGCCGTGGCCTTGTTGAACAGCCGATGCACGCAGAATCGGAAGATCCGGTCGTAGTACAGCTCGTACAATCTCCCCAGCGCCGCGGCCTGGGTTTTCGCCAGAACTACCAGATCGTCGTAAGGCCCCGAACGCGATTCAGCGCGTCTAAAATCGCCGTAAGCCATTTGCTCAACAGGTTTTGCCATAATCGCGACCATTGCACAGGTTCAGTTGCGCACCACGTCGCCATGTTACACGCTCCCCCTGCAAAATCCCACCAAAAGCCCGGCGATATCAGGTGCGGCTGCTCATGATGTACTACTCATCCGCATCCTCTTGAATCTGCGAAAATCTGCATTGCTAACTCGCAACAACTGAAAAACGTTTCCAGATGATTCTGAGTGAACTACGTAAGCTTCGATGGTTGAAAGGATTATGTCTCTCGCCAAGACGCCAAGATCGCCAAGGGCAAGACACAGATCGGGCTTCGTTTTCTTGACGCTCTTGGCGTCTTGGCGAGAGGAAATCTTGGTTCCGGCCGAAGGCCGGGCTGGGTAATCTGCGGATTCTCTAACTCCTTTACGTCCCCAGACTTACAGCATGTCCCCTCAGAAAGCTTGTCAAGAAAACAAGATATTGCGCCTTTGCAGTGCAGAAGTAAGTCAAACACGGCTTCGGCACGAGCCTGTAGGATGTGCGGTGCACACACCGATCCCTTCTGGGCCCCGGCCTCTGGCCCGCCGACAACTGGCTACGGACTACCGCCTACTGCCTTTTCACCTGTGCCTTGGCGCCTCTGGCTCTGCGGCTCCGCGTCGCATTTGGCCTTGCCTCACACGTAGGGTGGAGCTTGTCCCGCCGATCCCTCTTAATCACTAATCAGGCTCTGACCCCAGAATTCCCCCGGATACACAGATGCGCCCGGAGGGATTCGAACCCCCGACCGACGGATTAGAAATCCGTTGCTCTATCCTACTGAGCTACGGGCGCTGGTTTTCTAAGTCCTTACTATTCAACAACTTCTCCGCCTTGGTGTCAATTCCCTGTGACCGAGAATCAGGGCGCGTGCCAAAAACTGACGGCACGTCGTCTTGCGGCCGGTCGAGGGCTGGTGAGCGAGACGATAGAGAGGATAGTCGGTTTCAATCTGCTCTGCCCGTGCAAGGCTGAGGTCGTGGACTTCACAGGGGGAGTCAGAGGAACAACTCTTTTATCTTGGCCTTGTCGTGTTTCAGGGTGTCGGGCGTGCCGGTGAAGAATACCTTGCCGAGCTTCAGAGAGTAGACTCTGTTGCAGATAGCGAGAGCTTCATTGACCTTCTGCTCCACGATCAGGATGCTTATGCCGGTCTCATGACTGATTGTCTGTATTCTCTCGAACACGTCTTTGACGATGCCGGGGGACAGGCCCAAAGACGGCTCGTCCAGCATGAGCAGTTTCGGCTTGGGAATCAGGGCACGGGCCAGAGCGACCATCTGCTGCTCTCCGCCGGAGAGCTTTCCTGCCACTTGCTTTGGTCGTTCTCGCAAGATGGGGAACATGGTAAGAACGTACTCGATGCGGGTCCGGAGTTCTTGCTTGGGTAGCTGGCAGCCGCCGATTTCCAGGTTCTCCATGACGGTCATGTCGGGGAATACCCGGTTGCCCTGGGGAGCAAAGGTGATGCCGCGACGGACATTTTTGGCGGGTGTGGAGCCATTGAGCAACTCGTCTTGAAAGCGGATATGCCCCTTCCAGGGTTGAATCAGGCCGCAGACAGCTTTGAGCACGGTGGACTTGCCTGCCCCGTTCGGGCCGATGATGGCGACAGTCTCACCTTCGCGCACCTCAAGCGACAGGCCGAATAGAACCTGCTTCTTGCCGTATCCCGTCTCTAATTGTTCAACCTGCAACATATCCTGGCTTCAGTCGATGTATGCCTCGATGACTCTCGGATCGTCGCGAACCTGCTGGGGCGTGCCCTCGCTGATTTTTGCCCCGGCGTCCATGAACACCACCCGGCTGCAAACCTGCATCACGGCGTCAAGATTGTGCTCTATCAGCATTACGGACTTGCCTTGCTTGGGCAGGTCCTGAATCACGCCGAGAATCTTCTCAATCATCTCGGGGGCTATCCCGGCCACGGGCTCATCCAACAAGATGATTTGTGCACCAGCGGCGAGACAACAGACAATGCTCAACAGCTTTTGCTGGCCGTAGGACAGGGCCTCAGCCGGATCGTGAGCCTTCTGCCCAAGACCAACCTGCTTCAACAGCAACAGTGCCTTGTCACGATTACGGGCCTCCTGGACCCTGCACTTGCCCCGGCGGAAGAATACGTTCGAAAGCCGTTCTCCCGGCTGGTCTTGGAAGAACAAGAGCACATTCTCCAAGACGCTGATTCGGCGGATCAGCCGCAAGTTCTGAAACGTGCGGGCGATCCCCAGCCGGGCGCGCTTGTGCGGAGACAATCGGGTCAGATTCGTTTCGTGCAAGAAGACCTGACCGCTGTCCGGGGTGATGAATCCGGTGAGTACATTGAAAAGCGTGGTCTTGCCTGCTCCATTGGGGCCGATGACGCCGAGAATCTCGCCTTCGGCGAGCGTGCAGGAGAAATGGTCCAGCGCCGTGACACCATCAAAGCGCTTGTTCAGATTTCTTATGTCAAGGAGGGGCGTCATTTGGTGGTCCCTCCTTTGCCGAAGGCATATTTGCCCATCAGCCCTTGGGGCCGGAGCATCATGAACGCCACCAGCAACCCGCCATAGAGAATCTGGCGGATGTTGGCCGCTACGGAACTGGGCATCCCGATGAATCGCAGGATTTCGGGCAGCGTCACCAGCACCACAGCGCCAACAACTGGCCCCCAGAAGCTGCCCGCTCCACCGATAATTACGATGGAAATGATGAAGATCGACTCCATCACTGTGAAACTTGTCGGATCGACGAAGCTGATATACTGGGCGTAAATCACGCCTGCCACCGAAGCCATAGCCGCACTGATCATGAATATCAGGAGCTTGTACGCGGAGACGTTCTTGCCAGCCGCGCGGGCAAAGGTTTCGTCTTCACGAATCGCCGTCAAGACTCGACCAAATGGCGAATGTGCTATACGGTGACACGCCCACAAGACCATGGAGGCAAGGACGACGACCAGTAGCAGATACTCCCAGTGCGAATTCACTGTCCAGCCGAAGATGTTCGGCCGGGGAATACCCCGCAGGCCCATCGGTCCGCCTGTGAAGGACACCAAGTTGTAAAAGAGACCAAAGGCGATAACCTGGAAGGCAAATGAGGCGATCACAAAATAGTCGTCGCGGATGCGCAAGGATGAAACACCCACTATAATGCTTAGGAGTCCACTGAATGCCATGACACACAGAAGAATCACAACAAACGGCAAATGCAGTTCCTGAGTCATCAGGGCAGTTGTGTAAGCCCCAATACCATAGAAAGCAGCATGCGATACAGACAGTAGACCCGTGTAACCAAGTGTCAGATTCAGGGAAGACCCCAGAATGCTGTATATGCCTATCACGATCACAATATGCAGGTAGTATTCCACCAAGTCTCCATGTCACGCGCGAATGCTCTTGTATATTGTCTTGTGAAAGCCTGAGGGCCTGACAAACAAGAATGCTACAAGCATGAGGAATACAACCGTCTCCTGCCATTCGGAACCAAGAAACCATGCAGCAAGGTGCTGCGCGACGGCCACGAGAAATGCTCCTGCGGCAATTCCTGGAATATTTTGGCTACCTGCTGCAACTACTAAGAGAACGGCACTCATGAAGATGTTCAGCCCCATCGTAGGAGTTACATTTAGATCAAGGGCGAGGAGAATCCCCCCAATTGCAGCTACGAAGGCACTAATGGTATAGGCCCAGAACATGAGTCGTTGGAGATCAATGCCGCACGTGTCGGCCAGATGGGCGTCGCTTGCAAGTGCTCGCATGAACAGACCGGTTCTCGTCCTCTTGATGAAGAGCGTTGCTAACATGCTCAAGGTGAGAGACACTAGCATTGTGAGGACCTGGACCAATGTAACTCTGGCTCCCCACAGGGGCATTCCCTGAGAGATCACCTGTGAGGTAACTGTCCTTGTGCTGGACCCAAATAACAATGATATAGTGTTCTGGATGCAGATATAGACTCCAAGCGATGCAAGAAGTAGAGCAAGTGAGGTTGCTTGTCTGCGTCGGAGGGGCCTGAAAACAGTAGCATACAGAAAGAGCCCCAGGACAATTGTGGACAGTATGGGGGCTAACAGTGTGAGATGTGTATTGTGACCGCTCGTGCTCACACAGAAAGCAGAATACGCAGCAACAGTGATCAGACCCGCATAGGAGAACTGAAAGAACCTTACGTTGAGAAAGAGTAAAGCAAAGCCGATGGCGACGATACAGTACTGACTAGCGCTGATTGCGATATTAACTATGAGCTGTGCCACCGCCACTCAACCTTCTGTATTGTTGACCTCAATCATGAGCATCTTGGCATGTGTCATTGGCGCGAAGAGGAACCTGAGCAACATCCAGGCAAGATAATAGAGCGTGAGAAGCACCAACGCAACGACAACATTAAGATTGGGGCATTGCGACACGGTCAGGAAAGCTGCCCATACTGCGACAGTAATTATTGAGAAGACTATTGCTACAGAATAACGTACAGCCAGCCATACGAGGTATCTCTCGGTAGGAGACCAGTGCGCTCCCCGTGCAATCTTGTCCCATAAAGAGAATAGTATACGGTATTTCCCCCTTTCAAACCAGTCTTTCCAATAATGCCAGTTCAATGCCACTCCAAAGAGAACTGTAAGCGCGTACCCTATTACAAGAGCAACGTGTAATGTCGGCCAAACCGTGAAGCCGAAGAACGACGATATAGTCATAGCTTCTTCAAGGAACACAGAGGCACCAAAAAGCCCAAAGGCATAGACAAGCACTTCCGCACTGTGGCAGTAACACAGCAGAAATCTTCTGGCCCGCACATCCTTCTTGGGATTCTCTTTGATCTTATTCAGAATATCAAGCGAGATTGTGTAATGAATGGGTATAAGCAGGGCGATGAATGCACCAACGGCACCATAGATGATTGCGACTACAGCCATGTCGCAGTCCTGCTTAATCGTGAAGGGTCTAAGGTAGCCCGAGTGCTTTATGGCTGAGTAAGATCCGAGATAGACGATCAGCGAGAGAGCAAGGAGAAGGATGCCACGTATGGCGCCCATCCACCACTTGTCATCGCATTGTTCTGCTTTCTCAAGCAATCTCAGCATTATTGGTTGCACGTTGCGTGCCATCGTATGGTCCCCGCATCAAGCCGAATGAGCTTCTATGATCGACATCTACGAGTTGACCGATTGCATCATTTGCTGCAATCAGACTATCCATGTTTGTCTTGGTATATTCCGTAACATATGTCCTCTGTACAGTTGCCAGATCAATGTTGTCTTCTCTTACAAGCCAGTCGGGGCTGCCCAAACGACGGCACAGATTGTGATATAGATTCGAGCCAGGGAGCGGCGACAAGATAGCGGAAGATATCTCGTGTATGTTACCGCACTGGACTAACTGGTGCGCTAACGAGATGGTGTCACTCAGGGAAGCCGCGTCTTCATTCGGCAAGCCCAGAAGAAAAGTGGGAAACACTTCGATAGAATGTTCAGCACATAGCTGAACGGCATCAATTGTCATCTTGCGACTTATCCCCTTATTTGCCGAACGCAAGAGTTCATCATTCCCTGACTCCACTCCCAAGAGGAGTTCCATACAGCCGATTGTCCTCAGCATAGAGACCATGGTCGCGTCCAGATCTGACGCGCGGGCATAGAGGTAAAACTGGCACTGAATGTGGCCCGGCTTGCTACTGGCTAGTGCCTCTACCCAATGCATGGGCTCGGTGAACGTATCGGAGACATCCCAGATGAGATCCAGTGCATGACGTGATGTGAGGTGTTCAACGTCCCTCCAGAAACGCGTTGGGGATCTTCTAACGTTCTGACTGTACTGCTTGCGGCAGAAGATGCAGCCGCCAGACTTATCGTACCAGTAGCAGCCCCTCTGAGAATAGTAGGATAGAGGGCGTTTGACGCCGTGCACTGGAAATCTCATGCGATAGTTCTGCATATAGATGTCGAGATCAACCAGGCTATAGTCTACTTCGGGGAGTTCGTCTAGTTCAGTGACCAGGATTCCCGTTGTAGCGACTTGGTCATCGCATCGATAGGCGATATTAGGCACTCTCGAAAAGTTGTGCTTAGCAGCAATGCCCAGGATCGCCTTTTCGCCTTCCCCAAGAACAACTACGTCGACATACGGTCGATTGAGAAGTATGGGGCCATACAGCGAAGATGCCCAAGCGCCACCCATGACTGTAAGTGCTCCGCGCTGATGGGCGATCTTGGCCAGTTCCAGGCAGCATGGGTACGAGAAGACCTTTGGACTTAACCCAACAAGGTCTGCATCTAAACGGGGTGCAATTTCCGAAAGCGAAAGAATATCGCCATCTAAGATTTCCACATCGACACCTGGCAGGTTTGCGCTTAAGTATGTTCCCAAGGACAGGAGGTCGAGCGGAGGAAAACAACCGGAGCGTGTGCAACGGGAGATGGAATTGGGAACGGGAGGGTTGACTAATTGTATCTTCATATGAAGCAGGGCCCAGAACCGATGGATCTATACGGATAGTGGCGGTTGCGAACGGGCGTCTGACATCATCGCTCCGCGACCGGCCGATTACTTAACCGTGACAAACTGCCCGTTTTCTATTCTCTTCATGGTAACAGGCTTAACAACATCCCCTTTTTCGTCGAAACTGCGAGTCCCCCCGGCACCCTTGAAGCCCTTCATGGAGAGTAGATACTGACGTACTCTGTCTCCATCTGTTCCGACTGTAGAGAAGGCGTCAGCAATAAGAAGCGTGGCATCATATGCGTCTGCGGCGAAGATGTTTGATGGCTCGCCGAACCTTGCAACATATGCTTCATCAAAAGCCTTGGACTGAGGATTGTTGGCAGGGTCATAGTCAACCGCAGAAAAGTAGATGCCCTCGGCAGCCTTCCCGAGCAAGTCAAACACCTTCTTATCTTGTATGCCTATTGTGGTCAGAAGCTGGACAGTCAGCCCAAGTTCGGTTGCCTGGCGGACTGCTACTATAATCTCATCAAAATACCCAAGGATCAGGAGGCAGGTCGGATTGGCACTCTTCACTTTCGACAACTGAGTTCTAACGTCGTTGGCTCCCTGGCCAAAGGCCTCCTTTGCAACGATCTTGCCACCTGAGAGCAGGGTCTGGGAACCGAAAGAGTCCAGCCAAGACAATCCGTAATCGTTGTTCACGTAGAGGACGGCGAGGTGCTTGTGGCCGAGTCGTTCGACAGCATACTTCGCCAGAGTCACGGCCTCCAGGTGACCGCTAGCTCGCGTTCGGAAAATGAACTCGCCTGCATCACGTATCTGGGGACTTGAGGCACCCGGCGAAATCAGTATGGTCGATGTTTCCTCTATGATGGGGGCCGCAGCCAGCAGGAGACTGCTTCCTATGAACCCCACTATCGCGGGGGTCTTGTCCTGAAAGATGAGCTTGCGAACAGCAGAGACGGCAGGCGTTACTTCTGAACGGTCATCCTCGAAAACAACCGTCAGTCTTCTGCCCCCAATACCTCCTTTCGCATTGATCTCAGAGGCTGCGATCTCAACTCCCTTTCGTGCACTTTCGCCATATGGGGCGATTGTCCCGCTTAAAGATAAGACACATCCTATCTTAACATCCGAAGCAGAGCCCTCACGCGTTATGGCCCACAGCAACAGTGCAACAATTAGGATAGCAATGAGCGATACGAGCCATATCGACTTCTTCTTCATGTCGAAGTCTCCAAATAGGTCTCATCGTCAGATAGGGCGGCCGCCGTGGGGGATTCCGCTAACAACCTCACGGGCGTCCCTCGGCACACAACAAGACCGCCCCCTCACATAGCATAAGTAACGAGGATAACTTGGTTTATCTGCGGTATCAAGAAAGTTCTGCTTGCTTTTTTGCCGCCCGTTGACAGCCGGTGGCGGGTGGACTGTGCCAATAGTGCCTTTGAGTTCTGGCCTGAAACGCGCAAGATAGGCGAGCGGAGTGAGGTCGCGGCAGTGAAAAGTGGCCGTGACTACGGCGTGCCTACAAATAGACCGGTCCTACCGGTTTCGGCGATCAGGGGCGCGCCAAAGTGCGAGCCAAACATGTGCTTTTGGCACTCTTTTGACCTTCGGCTGATCTTCGCCTGATCTTCATAAGTCTTTATTTGACAGCGGTTAATCGTTTTCTCGCAAGGACTTACGAATTACCCCAGCGTGGCCTCCGGCCGCAGCCAAGAATCGATTCACACAAAGGCACGAAGACACGAAGAAGATCGGTACAGAAGTGCCCCCTCAAGCTCCGTTCCCCTTTCGCATGGTTCGCGTATTTCGCGGTGGAAAGGCAGTTGTCGGTAGTCCGTAGCCGGTCGTCGGTTGAGAGATCGTTCTCCGTTGTCAGTTCCCACCCCGGATCAAAGTCCGGGGTGACAAGGTTGTCAGTTGGCAATCTGCGGATAAAGCGGGGCCATCAGGGATTTCTCTTGACCGCCAATCATCGCGTTTGTATGATACTGACACAACTGAAGAGCGAATTGTAGCTGGTAGATTAGGAGGGCCCGTCATGAGCCATGCGGACCACGCCGAAGAGTCCCTACGGAGACATGGAGATCACGGAGACGATGCAAGCGAACTCGGCTTCTCCCTTCTTTCGCCTTTTTTCGTTTCTTTCGGCTATGGTGGTTTTGGCGCCGGCCCACGGCCGGGCTGTCTCGGTGGTGACGATTCGTGCGAAACAAAGCCAATTGGCGCGGGGCCGTCATGAGCGTTAAGGGATTGGCAGAAAAGGAGTTATGAGACCTCGGACCCCAAGAGGGGCTTGGAGAAACAAAGCCAATTCCTGTGGCGGCGAACCGTTTTCGCAGGTTTTTCCGTCAACCGCCGGGCGGATCGTGCCGAAATACGATCAGAAACACTATTGGGGCATTCTATGGATAGCAGTGCTGAGCAAAGACACGAGCAGCGGCTCGCCTATCGTTCGCCGATCTGGTATGGCGAGGATCTCACGAAGGCCGTATTCCTGGGCCTGATGGAGGACATCTCCAGCGGCGGCATCGCCTTCTCCTGCACCGCCGATCACGGCCGGTTGCAGGAAGGACAGCAACTGACGGTCCGCTTCAGCATTCCTCGCTTCGAAGATGCCGATTCCCAGGCTACGGTCGGCGTCACGCGGACCGGCCAGGTCCGTTGGGTCACCCCCGCCTCCAGCGGCACCCATCGCGTCGGCCTGCAATTCGATGTGCCCCTCTCCCTCAAACCCGCCGAAGAAGCGGCGCTGGCCGCGATGTGCCACGGCGGCTCCTAGCGCATGCAGGAAGGGCTGCGAGCGAGGCCCACAGCCCGGAGATACGTCGCAGCGCGAGCGGTATTACAGCATCCTGCGCCGGCGGAGCCAGCCGCAGAGGCCCACACCAATGCCGCCGAGAAGAACCACACGGGCCGACTGTTACCAGCGGATTCGCGGCTGCCTTTAATAAGTGAACGGCCCAAGCAGGCGAACGTGAGCCAAGACCGTTGAGGCCGCCGTGCGGCTGGAATCCGTGAAGACGTGGGCATTGGCAAGGAAAGGATACGACAATGACTCTGCAGAAGATCGCGCTAAGCATTGTGGCGACGGTGGCAACGCTCGCGTTGACTCCCGCCCTGCGGGCGGATACGCACCTCGGCGTCTCGGGCTTCGGCGGCACGATTGTTACGCCGAACGCGGGCATCGGCGTCTGGATCGGGCAATCTGCCCGGGAGCGGCACATTTACCGCGCTCCGGCTTATAGGGTACATAGAGAATACGGCCCGCCGTGGCAGCGTCGGTTCGTCCGGATTGGCCCGCCGCCGGTCGTGAGGGTGCGGCCGCCGGCGCCGGTCGTGGTCGCGCCGGCCCCGCCGGTGGTGCTGGACCGCCCCGTGACCGTCTGGATCACCAACTCGAATGGCTCCAAGACCACCGTGCAACTGACCCGGCACAACGGCTGGTATGTCGGTCCGCGCGGCGAGTACTACGACCAAATGCCGACGAACGAGCAACTACGGCTTGCCTACGGCTTCTGACCGCCGATTATCGCCCGCTTGGCTCCGAGTCCTCCTTCGAGGGGCCACAGCCGTCCGGGGATACGCAACGCCGTATCCTCCGGAGAATCGACGCCCGATGCGGAAGTCGGGCGTCGATCTTTCTTGTTTGGAGTTCCGCCTTCAGGCGGGAAAGACCTGTCCGACCCGCGTAAACGCGGAACTCCAAACGTGATTGACAACCGCCGGGCAAACGAGTATTCGATGGCCAGGCGGTCCGGCGTCGGGCGGCCGGCAACCGACATGACCAACCTGGCTCGGGAGGCGTACATGAGGCGGTATCTCAAGGCTCTATTGGGCGCGATCATGCTTGTTCTACCTTGGTCTGCAACGTGGGCCGGCGATGAGGGCGATCCTTATCTATGGCTGGAGGAGGTCCGGGGCGAGAAACCCTTGGACTGGGTCAAGACCCACAACGATTCTACGCTCGCCGTTCTCAAGGCCCAGCCGATGTTCGAGGAAGTCTACGCCAAGACGCTGGCCGTGCTCGACTCCGACGTCCGCATTCCCTACCCGCAGTTCGAAGGCAAGTACCTCTACAACTTCTGGAAGGACAAGAACAACGAGCGGGGCCTCTGGCGCCGCACGACGCCGGCGGAGTATCGCCAGCCCGCGCCGAAATGGGAGGTGCTGCTCGATATCGACAAGCTCAGCCGGGAGGAGGGCGAGCAATGGGTGTTCAAAGGGGCCGAGGGCCTGTATCCCGACTACACGCTGTTTATGGTCCAGCTCTCGCGGGGCGGCGGCGACGCCGTGGTCATTCGCGAGTTCGACGCTGGCGCCAAGCTGTTCGTCAAAGACGGTTTCTACCTGCCCGAGGCGAAGGGGGGCGTTTCCTGGAAGGACCGCGATACGCTGTACGTGCAGAC
>Ga0247841_10011384_pt1 | contig 11846 bp, 9 predicted proteins | sample LaCruzMarch2015__2_FD_192410 | JGI IMG/M metagenome (GOLD analysis project Ga0247841, IMG submission 192410) | Freshwater microbial communities from meromictic Lake La Cruz, Castile-La Mancha, Spain - LaCruzMarch2015_18m | ecosystem: Environmental > Aquatic > Freshwater > Lake | place: Spain...
AAGGCGACCACTACGCGTCGGGCGTGCTCGATTCTCGCAGGAGGCGGCGAGAACACCCTATTTAGAATGGGCACCTGGTCCGGATGTATGCAGAAGGCGCCCGTACAACCGATGTCGCAGCTTTGGCGGGCCGCCCGCTCGAAGCCGACAGCATCCCGGTATCCCGCAACGCTGCCAAATATGCCCATTGGGCTTATGCCAGCAGCCTTGCACACTATGATCATCATGGATACCGGCAGCAGCAGTTCCATCGCATCCTCGGACGGTTCAATTCCTAGGCTCAGACAGTAATCATCCACTCCCATGCTCACGGATTCCACACGGGTCCCGGCCGCGACGATGTCCTGCAATTTGAGGACACCTCTCGGGCTCTCGATATGGACGGCGACCTTTGTTTGCCCGACTTGTATTCCCCTTCGCAGCTCGATGTCCGATAGTTTGGCTCCCAAAGCCGTGATCTGTTCAGGCGCTTCGACCTTGGGCATGAACACCGCGTGCAAACCCGGATGAACTGTAGCCTCCAGGTCTTTATCCAGCAGAGCGGGATCGTTGTTCACCCGCACGAGCACATCGGCACCTCCCCGGCCGGCCATCACAACGGCATCCTTGACCAGTTGGCGCGCGTTATCCTTTTCAGACCGAGGGACTGCATCTTCCAGGTCTAATACTATGGCGTCAGCGCCCCGAAGATAAGCCTTTTCCACGAAGCGCGGGACATTGACCGGCAAGATCAGCATCGATCGCTGAATGCGCGTTGCCATGGGGTTTCCTCCTGACTACCGGTTTGAGTCCCAAAACTTCGGAGCCCTATCCAGGCCCTTCGATTCTGCCCTATCCGGCTCCAGGTTGAAACTTTTTTTCAGACGGTGCACACTCTTCGGGTACTTTTTTCGGGGAGAGACCCGCCTATCGGGAATCCATTTCGGGTGGTTCAATGCGATTCATACATTCGGCTGACTGGCACCTGGGAAGGATCATGCACGGGGTGCGCCTCATAGAGGATCAGTCCTACGTGCTGGATCAATTGATTCAGATCGTTCGGGAGACTAGGCCGGACGCTCTGATAATATCCGGTGATTTGTACGATCGCCCGGTACCACCCTCGGACGCTGTGGATCTGCTGGATGATTTTCTGTCTCGTCTCGTGCTTGACCTGGGGACACCACTGCTGGTCATCGCAGGAAACCACGATAGCTCCAGTCGGCTGGACTTCGCGTCCCGCGTGCTTTGCGGGCAGAATGTACACTTTTTCGGGTCTGTGAGTAGTGAACCTGCTTTGGTCAGGTTTTACGATTCGTGGGGGCCCGTGAATTTTTACGCGACCCCGTACGCGGAGCCCTCCCTGGTCAGAGAAAAGCTGGGCTGCGAAGCTGTCCGAGATCACGAAACCGCTATGCGGGCTCTCACCGACATTGTGCGAACCGTTCGTGCGGAAAAGGAACGCTCGGTGCTGATTGCACACGCGTTCGTCGCAGGCGGTTCAGTGTCCGAATCAGAGCGTCCGTTATCGGTCGGGGGCGCAGAGCAAGTGGACGCTTCGTGTTTCCACGGGTTCAACTATGTGGCTCTGGGCCATCTTCACAGGCCTCAGAACGCGGGCGGAGCCAATCTCAGTTATTCGGGATCGATTTTCAAGTATTCCTTCTCTGAGGCCAGACACGTCAAGTCCGTGGACGTGGTGGAAATGGATCGGCACGGGGCCTGCCGGATCGAGAGCATCCCGCTGGTCCCGCTCAGGGACGTGAGAATTGTCGAGGGCTATCTCAGGGATGTTCTCTCGGGGGTGCAACCGCGCGAGAACCTGCAAGATTACATCATGGTGAGACTCCTCGACACCGGGGCCATACTGGATGTAATGGGCAAGCTGCGGCAGGTTTATCCCAACGTGCTCCATGTCGAGCGGCCCTGTTTCGATGCTCCGGCAGCGGGCTTGCACGAGCGGCCTGACCATCGCCGGTTGAACGACGCGGATCTTTTCGCTGCTTTCTTCTCCCAGGTGACGGGTGATGAATTGCCCGCCGAGATGGCCGCGACCTACGAATCAATTATCGAGGACCTACGACGCCGGGAACGGGAGGGTGCATCCACGTGAGGCCCGTGAAGCTGGTCATTAGGGCCTTCGGTCCGTATGCCAACGAGCAGGTTGTCGATTTTCGGCAATTGGCGGATCGTTCTCTCTTTCTGATTCATGGGGCTACGGGTTCCGGGAAGACCACCATACTGGATGCCATATCCTTTGCTCTTTTCGGCGTGTGTTCAGGCGGGGACAAGGAAGCCCGGAGAATAAGGAGCGATCATGCAGACTCTTCGGTCCTCACGGAAGTAACCTTCGACTTCCTTTTGAGAAGCAGGAACTATCGCGTTTACCGGATGCCGGAGCAGAACAGGCCCAAGAAAAAGGGCGAAGGAGTGACGATTGCCCGGGCCGACGCCGGGCTTTGGGATCGGACTGCCGCACTGACTGACTCTGACGAGGGAAAACTCCTTGCAACCCAGTGGAATAACGTGACCGAGGCTGTGGAGGACCTGCTGGGCTTCCGCAGCAGTCAGTTCAGGCAGGTGGTGATCCTGCCGCAAGGCAAATTCCAGGAATTCCTGGATGCGGATTCCAAAGAGCGCCAGGCCATTCTCGAGGTGCTATTTCAAACAGAGCTTTACCGCCGGATCGAGGACGCTTTGAAGCAATCTGCCAAGGATTTGGAATCCAAGGTACATGATAAGAAGCAGCACATCAGGTTTGTATTGGAGCAGGCGGAATCGGAATCCGCGGTGGAGCTTGGGGCCAAGATCGAGGTCACAGCGTCGGAATGGAGCGTCAACCAGGGCAATCTCGAGCGCCTCAAGACCCTGGAAAAAGAAGCCCGCGAAAAGCTCGCGGAGGGTCGTCGCACTGTTGAGAAACTCGATGAATGGAGGCGGGCACAAGAGTCCCTGTCAGCCCTGGAAAGACGAGTTCGGGAGTTTGAAGACAAAAGGGCTACTCTGGGCAGGGCTCGTAAAGCCGTAGCACTGGTGGCGGAAGAGATCGCCCTTGAGAAGAGGTCCCAGGAGGCGGAACAGGCCTCGGAATTGCTTCGCACTGCCGGACAATCCCTCGAAAGGGCCCGGATGGCGAAAGAACAAGCGGAAAAGAACTTCGCGGCGGAAAGGACGCGACAGCAAGACCGGGACCAAGCTCGGCGCGATCTCACGCGACTGGAAGAACTGGGACCGAGTGTCATAGAGCTGGACGCTGTCGTGAAAAAATTGTCGCTTACGGAAAAAGAAGCCGGCCAGGCAGCAAAGGAATTTGAAGAAACCACCGAGTTGTGCGTGGACTTATCCAGCCGAATTGATGCTGCCAGGAGAATGCGGGAACAGAACGAGAAGACTGCCTTGCAGACCGAGATCCTGCACGTCAGGTTCCAGGAGGCTGAGAGGGCCTTGCGGGGGCTTCAGCGCCTGGAAAAACTCAAAAAAGAAGAAACCGAAGCTCTTGCGGAACTAGCTATCGCTGGGGGACGTGTTCAAGAGGCCGAACAATCTCTCGAATCACGGCAATTGGAGCTGAAGATTCTGGAATCGGCTTGGATAGAGGGGCAGGCGGCAATTCTCGCTGCATCCCTTTTTCCTGGCCACGCGTGTCCGGTTTGCGGGTCGATTGACCATCCGTCTCCGGCCAGGGCCGACCATCCGTTACCCGATGAAAAGGCTCTCAAGACAAAGCATAAGGAGGTTGAAAAGCTCAGGGGAGCAGCCGACATGTTGCGCCGGGAAAAGGTCTTGGCCGAAAAAAAGGCTCACGAAATCCGGGCTCGGAGCGAGGCGCTGACAGAGACGTTGAATGAGGACCTAACGAAGCCGCTTCCTGAACTGGAGGCAGAGATCGATCGTACCCGAAAACAGCTTGCGGAGGCCAAAGAGGCCGCCAAGCGCATGGTTGCACTGGAAGAGGAACTGGCAGAGCTGGAAGCCTGTTTTGCCGTGGCGCAGAAGAACCAGCGGTCAGCAAAGGAACGGTACGACCAGGCCGTTTCCGCAAGGCAACGCGTGCAAACCGAAGTTGAGACGCGACGAAGCACCATTCCGGAAGACCTGCGGGTGATTTCCGTCCTTAAGCGAGAAACCAAGCGTGCCCGCGAACAAGTTGCCCTGCTCGATGCTGCGATGGAGCAGGCACAGCAGGACTTCGGGAAGGCTAATGAGGAGCTTTCCGCTCGTGAGGCAGCTCTCAGGGCAGCACAAGACGTTGTTGCGATGGCCGGCGAGAGGGCCCTGGCCCATCGGGAGCAGTTCGCCAAGAGCATTCGCGAAGTCGGGTTTGTTGACCGGGACGATTTTAGGGCATCGAGACTCACGATGAGCGAGATCGAGCAGCTCGAAAAGGAAATCCAGCAGTTTGACTCGGCTCTTAGCGGTGCCGCGGACAGAGCTGGACGGGCCGGAGAGTCCGCCAAGGACCTTACCACACCGGATTTGGCCGTCCTCGAGTCGACGGCCGATAGCGCAAGATCTCAATTGGACGCGGCACTCAAGGAAACGGCGGCCCTCGAGGGCAGGATCACTCGCTTGACCGCTCTGCTCGCGGATCATGACAAATCTGCGCGGCAGATGGAATCCCTGGAGGCAGAATATGCCGTAGTGGGCAGAATCTCGGAGGTTGCCGGAGGACGAAATCGCGAAGGGATCACTTTTCAGCGGTTCGTTTTGGCCGCGCTTCTGGACGATGTCCTGCGGACCGCGTCGAAACGGCTCAGGACCATGACAAATGGCCGTTTCAGCCTTCAGCGGGTGACAGATCGCACGGACAGACGTACTCCAGGGGGGCTGGACCTTGAAGTGTACGATACTTACACGGGGACAGCGCGTCCTGTTTCGACGCTCTCCGGCGGTGAAAGTTTTGTTGCCTCCCTGTCGCTGGCGCTGGGGCTGGCCGATGTGGTGCAGACCTACGCCGGAGGAATTCAACTTGACACCATATTCGTGGACGAAGGCTTCGGCAGTCTGGATCCCGAGGTGTTGGACCTTGCCTTCAGGGCACTGGTCGATCTCCAGCAGGATGGGCGTCTGGTGGGGATAATTTCACATGTTCCCGAACTACGCGAGCGCATAGATGTCCGACTCGAAGTCACGGGTGACCGAGTAGGCAGCAAGGCGCGATTTGTGCTAGGATAAAGCGGCAAAATGTCGGGCCTGCCCCGCTTGCGGCCAACCTTTTCGGGCAAGGCCGTGCACGGGTGACCGAACACCGGGGTCTGTGTGCAGATGCATGCCGCTGTCTGTTCGGAGCGGTCGTGGAGTCCCTGAAGGATGGCAAAAGAGGATTTGATCGGGAGACCGGCCGAAGAGAAGTTCGCAAACCATGAATCCAATGGTGTGCCGTCGCAAAAGTGCCGCCAGATTGTCAGTGAGAGTTTGGAATACTGGAAGCAGTTCCCTGTTGAGAGATTGAAGGAAATCCTTGACCGGGGCTGTCACTGAAGTTCACTGCTGGGGACGCGCTCAGGGGGGAACCCCGCAGGTGGGATGTGACTCGGAAAAATAGGGAGAGGATGGTCGGGTAGTCGGACCGGAGGTCTTCTCGATAGTGGTGTGATGCAGCCCTGACTGACTGCGTCGTGCCGTGATTATACAGTCAAATAGAGGCCTGGGTGTGCAAGCGTGTTGTTGTGGGTCGGGCTTTCCAGCTTGACAGTCCCTTGTGCGTGACTGCAGGCAGGCTCGAGTGGCCCACCGTACCCGAATCCTTGTCCCCGGGCCGGTTATTTCCGTTGACACCAGCGCCGCGCAACGTTACGGTAACTACTTGTCCCATCGCATCAGGGAGAAAAAGAGTGAAAGGCCGAATTGAAATTGACAGAGAGCGGTGCAAAGGTTGCGCCCTGTGCACCACTGTTTGCCCGAAGAAACAGATCGAAATTTCCGGGCAACTCAATACAAAGGGCTATTACCCGGCGGAATCCAAGGCGGAGGCCGAGCAATCTCAGTGCACAGGGTGCGCTTTGTGCGCGGTAACTTGTCCTGACGTGGCGATAGAGGTTTATCGGGAGCGCAAGGACAAGAACTATGACAGCAAGGACGAACCAGAGGAAGTAACATGACAGCCAAGGTCCTGATGCGGGGAACGCATGTGCTGGCGGAGGCAGCGATCCGCGCCGGGTGTCGTGCATATTTCGGCTACCCCATTACGCCTCAGAACGAACTCCCCGAGTATATGGCATCCTCATTCGCGAAGATGGAAGGGGCAACCTTCATACAGGCCGAGAGCGAGCTTGCTGCAATCAATATGGTGATCGGGGCCTCGGTTGCCGGCGCCCGGGTGATGACATCCTCTTCGAGCCCGGGAATAAGCCTGAAGCAGGAAGGCATATCCTACCTGGCAGCTCTGGAACTGCCGGCTCTGATAGTAAACATGATGAGGGGCGGGCCTGGTCTCGGAAACATAGCTCCCTCGCAAGGTGATTATTTTCAGGCTACCAGAGGCGGGGGGCACGGCGACTACCGGGTCATTGTCCTTGCCCCGGCGTATGGCCAAGAAATCGTGGACATGACCCGCACTGCCTTCGATCTCGCGGACATGTACCGCACTCCGGTAATGATTCTCGGAGACGGGACTATAGGCCAGATGATGGAGCCTGTCATATTTCCCGACCCCATCGATCCTGCTTCGCTTCCGGTCAAGGATTGGGCCCTGACCGGCGCGAAGGGAAGACCCAGTCGCAGCATCCGCTCCCTGTGGCTGGATGAGAACATCGAGGAAGAGCTTAACTGGCGGCTGGCTAGAAAATACCAAAGGATCACCGAAGAGGTTCCGGACCAGGAAATGTATTTGGTTGACGATGCGGATTTGATCGTCAGCGCCTACGGTACTGCGGCACGCATTGCGAAAGGCGGCGTCCACAGGGCTAGAGACATGGGCATCAGAGTGGGGCTTTTCCGACCGAAAACCCTGTGGCCGTTCCCGTCGGCGCCTCTGGCCGAGCTGAGCCGCAAAGTGCGTCACATTTTGGTCTTCGAGATGAGCACCGGGCAGATGGTCGAAGATGTGCGATTGGCGGTAGAAGGACGATGTGATGTGTCGTTCTACGGGAGGCCGGGCGGAATCGTTTCCACGCCCGAAGAAGTTGCCAGGGTGATCTCCGGCGCTTATCACCGAATCTGCTACGACGCCCCCGGGAGGATTCGTTCCGACCTCCGCGGCGGAGGGGGCGGCGCGGGCTGATAGCAACCTTGGTGATTGCCGAAAGTAATGTCCGAACCCGTGTACTCGGTTTCCCAGGGTTCACTGCAGAGGTTGCCGAGAACGCAGAGATAAAACAGGGCCCTACATCGCCATGTGGCCGTACGGCGCGGGTTTGAAGCCCGCGCCGTACATAATCCGGTGATGACTTCACCGTCAGGATCGCACACACGGGATGCCGCGCTCGGAAGAATTCCGGACGAAAAAGGGTCCTCTGCGATCTCCGCGGTAAACGATTGGGATATCCGAATACGCACAGCGTCCCTCATAAAATCCGGAGGAGCCCGTCCAGTGGAGAAAATCTTTACAAGACCCGAGTCTCTCACGGAGACCCCGTTTCATTATTGTCCCGGATGCGGCCATAGCATCATACATCGGCTGGTGGCCGAAGTCATAGACGAATTGGGGATCAGGGAGCGCACCATCGGCGTGCCTCCGGCAGGATGCGCAGTACTCGCGTACAACTATCTCGACGTTGACATGGCCGAAGCCCCCCACGGTCGGGCCGCTGCGGTGGCCACCGGTATCAAGAGGATACTTCCCGACCGAGTGGTCTTTAGTTATCAGGGGGATGGCGACATCGCCGCCATTGGCACCGCCGAAATCATTCACGCCGCAAATCGAGGCGAACGTTTGACCGCTATTTTCGTGAACAACGCGGTATACGGAATGACCGGCGGCCAGATGGCGCCCACGACCGTCCTGGGACAAGTGACCACCACTTCCCCCGGCGGCAGGGTCCCGCTGCGGGACGGGTACCCCTTGGACCTGAGCGAGATGCTGGGCCTTGCCGCGGGCAGCGTCTATATTGAGAGGACGTCCGTCTCGAACCCGAAGAACATTTTCAGGACCAGAAAAGCCATCAAGAAGGCCTTCACGGTTCAGATGGAGGACAAGGGATTCGCTCTCGTGGAGGTCCTTTCTCCATGTCCGGTCAACTGGAAGATGACGCCCGTTCAGGCAGCGCGCTGGGTGGACGAGACCATGACCAAGTTCTTCCCGCTCAAGGTGATAAAGGATGACGCTTAAGATAGTTTTCTCGGGATTCGGCGGCCAGGGTGTTCTCATGATGGGGTATGTCCTTGCCGTCGCCGGAATGAAAGAGGACAAGTACGTAACGTTTCTCCCCGCGTATGGAGCGGAAATGAGAGGCGGGACAGCGAACTGTACCGTGGTCGTGGCCGACGAGGAAATAGCGTCCCCCATCGCTTCACACCCTGAATTCGTAGTGGCCCTGAACTATCCGTCCATGGTCAAGTACGAGAACACGGTGAAATCCGGTGGCACAATATTTCTGAACAGCGACCTCGTATCGGAAATCCCGCAGCGCAAAGACATTAAGGTCGTGAAAGTTCCGGCAAACTCCTTGGCCCGCGAGATGGGAAACGACAGGGTCCTCAACATGATCATGTTGGGGGCCGTGGCTTCCGTCACGAGAATGGTCTCGGTGAAGGCCCTGGAGGAAGCCCTTGTGACAGCGTTTGAAGGCAAGAAAGAGGCTCTGATAGACATCAACAAGCAGGCCCTGGCAAACGGCGCCCGGCATGTAGCAGGAGACAGCTGATACCAATGCGGTTTCAAGGATGTAAGATCGGGGGGAACTTCTTTGTGTAAATCCCGCGAGACGCGGGACCCCCGAGCTCCCTTCAAGAAACTCTATATATCTGCCGGGTTTCCGGCTGCCTGGCACAGGAAGTCGAAAACCGACGGAATAATGGAAGTTTTTTGGAGAGGGGTCTGGGGAGAGACCTTTTTTCAAAAAGGTCCTCTCCAGCTTACTTCTTCGAAAGCGAAATGGTATGAGCTGATGCGTGTTTTCCGGTCGTGGCGGATGCTCCCGGCATCGCTTCGGGAGAACCTGGAGGATTGATGAAAGCAGTCGAAGAAGTGGCCCTCAGGATTGAGAACAAACCGGGGACCTTGTCGGTGATCAGCGAACTTCTCGGGGCCAACGGCATTAACATCCTTGCCCTGACCATAAGAGCGGAAGGCAATGTGGGCATGGTTAATTTCGTCGCTACGGACCCGTCCCGGGTAGTGAACATACTGAAGAGCGCGGGCTATTCCCCTTCCGTGCAGCAGATCCTGGCCGCGGAAACTCCACATCATCCCGGTGGCCTCAATGCAGTCCTTAAACCTCTGAGGCGGGCAGGGGTGAACGTGGAACACCTTTACTCCTGCATAGGTTTCCAGGGATGCGGGGACAGAACTATCTTACTCTTGGGAGTTGATAAATTAGCCGAGGCGCACGACGCCTTGGAAAAGGAATGGATCAGGCTATACGGCGAAGAGATTTATGATCTCTGATTCGGGCTGGACTGCTGCTTACGATACTGCTGAGCGGCCCGGGAATTCCGACATGCCCCCGCCTCGGCTGCAGATCGAGCAGGTTGGCGGAGGCCGTCTCAACGCACAGAATCGTCTGGAAATGGTCGCGCGATGGCCCCTCACCCCGTTTCTCTCCCAAAAGAGAGGCGCCTTCGAGACCGACCACGGGGCGGTTCCCTCTCGCTCCCAGAGGGGGTTGGGGTGAGGGCAGGGGACGACACGGAATCCCTTCAAGGCGGACCATGTCCGAACCAATAAAGATTAACGCCAGACAAGCAGCGAGCGACTTTCGTTCGGGCATGACCGACACCGAGCTGATGGACAAGTTCAAGGTCTCCGCCAAGGGCTTGCAGAGTCTGGCCCGCAAGCTGGTCGACGCTGGGCTGCTGCTCCGGAGCGAACTGGACGCCAGGTTCAAGACCCCGCCCCGCGTGGCGGAGGTTGCCTGGACATGCCCTGCGTGCGGTATGCCCGGCGACAAGGAAGCCGCCGAATGCCCGAATTGCGGCGTCATAGTAGCCAAGTTCAAATCCCGACTGTCTGAAGACCTTGACCTAGGGGGACCTGTCCCCGCCCCTGTGCCGGCCAAGCGCTTTGCCCGCGATGCTTCAACTTCGGTCCCTGTTGGGCGGCCATCTCCAACCAGTCAATCTGAGGAGGAATTTCTGGAGTCTATCGAGGACGCCGCGGATGAGGCCGAAGACGCTCTTGTTCCCGAGCCCCGGAGTCTGGGCGGTCAGGACTGGCTGATCGTCGCAGCAGGCGCTGCGCTGGCCCTGCTGTTTTTCTTCATCCCATTTGCCCGCCAAGTTCTCAGTACTTTCGTCATCCTCGTCCATGAGATGGGGCACTGCATCTTCGGCTGGTTATTCGGGTATCCTTCCGCTCCGGCCTTTGACGTTATGTACGGTGGGGGCGTGACTCTTCACCTGGAGAGGTCCACGCTCCTGGCCTTCTTGCTCTATCCTGTGTTCGCGGGACTCATTTACGTTTACCGGAAGAACACCGCCACGGTGGTCGTCTTGCTGGTTGCAATGCTGATACATGCGGTCATCAACTACACCAAAGTCCACTATATGCTCATTCTTTTCATGGGACACGGGACGGAACTGATTATTGCGGGACTCTTCATCTACAGGGCCTTGAGCGGCCGTTCCATCGTGCATTCCGCGGAGCGGCCCCTGTATGCGCTACTGGGTTTCTTCGTCGTGTTTTTCGATCTGAACTTTGCTTACCGACTGCTGACCAATGCGTCGTATCGTGCCGAGTACGGCATGGCCAAGGGCGGGGCAATCGAAATGGATTTTATCCAGATCGCTGCCGATTACCTTCACACCGGTCTTACGGCGGTTGTCTGGTTTTTCTTTATCTGCTGTCTGCTGACTCCGTTGCTGGCTTTTCTCGCGTACCGGTACGAACAATACATACACTGGCTGATCGTCAGGCTCTGGGTGCGGGACCCCGCAGAGATGGAAACGGCATGAGGGTTGGAGCGCTTGGGATGAAGTGACCGATCACGCCGATCGTGTGTAGCGTTGCTCGACTTTCTGCGAGCGAGCGATGTGGTCTATTTTACTCAATACCTACTGCTTCCACTACCGAATTGACGGGGAACCGATCAAGCGATATGCTTTAGACGACGCGGACAAATGCAGCCCTCACTTGACGAAGCTGGCTCGCGTTTCAAATGAAGAGATGGAACGGTGAATCCGCCGGTCAGTTTGACAATTGTTTGGAGGACCCAGTCCCGGAATAGGAGAATACCCTATGCTACTTGAGTATATTCAGGGGGCGCTCCGCCATGCAAGATACGAAATTCTACCGGATGACCGAAGCTACTACGGTGACATCTCGGAATGCACTGGTGTTTATGCAAATGCGAGCACACTTGAGGACTGCTGTGAGGAGCTGCGTGAGGTTCTTGAAGAATGGGTGCTGTTCAGGGTTCACAGAAATCTACCTCTGCCTGTAATAGACGGCTTAGAACTTTCCATTAGAGAAGTCGCCTGATGCCTCCTTTTGGGCCTGTAAAGAGGAAAGACCTGATCCGACACCCGAAGCAGGTTGGATTCGGGGGATCATATTCGGGCGGCAGACACCGGTTCATGCTTAGAGGTGAGATCACCGTACGAGTCCCTAATCCTCATCAAAGCGACATAAGCAGACAACTCCTTTCGAGAATCCTGAGTCAAGCAGGGGTTGGCGAGGAAGAGCGGGAGAAGCTGTAGAAGCTCCGTTGCCCTATCCGGAAAACTGGTGAGTTTACGGCCTTGTCAGCCGGCTCCAAATACTTAATCAA
>Ga0247841_10011385_pt1 | contig 11846 bp, 10 predicted proteins | sample LaCruzMarch2015__2_FD_192410 | JGI IMG/M metagenome (GOLD analysis project Ga0247841, IMG submission 192410) | Freshwater microbial communities from meromictic Lake La Cruz, Castile-La Mancha, Spain - LaCruzMarch2015_18m | ecosystem: Environmental > Aquatic > Freshwater > Lake | place: Spain...
CCTGGAGATCAACGTCGATGGTGGTCTGAACGTCGTTACCATCCCTGGCCTCTATTCTCTCACCATTATTGACGGTGATCCAGTCGCCACCTGTAAGACGTTGTTTTACAACCATTCCGTTCTTCCCTGCAAGTTCCTTGTCAAACGACCCCTCAAGTCCCACACGGGTTCCTTCAGTTCCCTGGTTCAGGTAACCTATTGTCCTGGCTGCAAGTTCGTTATTCGGAAGTATCCTCCTGTTTTCAGGCTGGGCAACAAGCCCTCCCCGGAACTGGCCTTCTCTGAATATCGGGAGTCCCTTAATCTTTTTCAGGGTTGCATAATCAACCCTCTTCTGTATCAGGAAATAGCGGTCGCCCCTCTTTCTTGCGGCGGTGATTACCGATTTCCAGTCCGATGCCGACCTTACGCCAAGGTACCTCGACAAGCCCTGGCATAAGCCGTCGATCCCTTTGGTCCATGTTTCGCCCGACATGCCGCTGCTCCTCGTATCCATATATATAGAATAATAAGGTACGGAACTGGCAAGCAATCGGCCGTCCCGGGCCAGGATGTCGCCTCTGTTTGCCGGCATCTCGGCAGTCTTGAAAACATATTTCTCACTTAATTCCGACCAGAGGCCTTTCTGGACATACTGCAGGACAAGAATCTGAACGATCAGGGCAACACCGCACAGTATCAAAACGAGGTAAACCACCCCGCTCCTGAATACTATTTCGTCCCTGACTGTCATCCTGCTCCTATTTATCAGTAACAATTTTAAATGGAGGCTTCTTAAGCTCTTCCAGCCCAAGTCCCTTTTCTCTAACCAGCCTGGAAACCTCCGACTGCCTGCTCCCCGACATCAGTTGTGCCGAAGTGGAAAGGGCTTCCGCCTTAAGATCCTTTACCTCTCTGGCCAGACTGGCACTCTCGCGCGTTATCCTTTCAGCATGAAAGCGGTTGCCAATGTAAAAGGCCCCGAGAATAGTCAGAAAGATTATGAACCACAGGTTTTTAAGGACTATCACATCGGAGAAGATAATCCCACTCATCAGTTCTTTCATGAAACTGCCGCGCCTGCTCTTTTTTGGCTTTTCCTCTTTCTGTTCCGGGTTATTCATTTCTTTTCTGCAATCCTGAGCCTTGCGCTTCTGGCTCTTTTGTTATCCTCAATCTCCGACTCATCCGGGACCGTCCCCTTCTTGTTTATTATCCTGAAAGGCGTAATCAGATTCCCGTAAAAGTCCTTATTCTCCTCTCCTTCAAAATTTCCCGTTCTCATGAAGTTTTTAACTATCCTGTCCTCAAGCGAATGATAGGTTATCACCACCAGGCGGCCATCCTTTTTAAGAACAGAAAGCGCCTGTTCAAGCATCTCCCTGAGGCATTCCATCTCGTGGTTCACGGCAATCCGCAAAGCCTGAAACACCCTTGCATAAAACTTATGCTCCTGCTTAAAAGGAGCCAGCTTCCCGATTGCACCGATCATATCGTTTACTGTTGCCAGCGGTTTCACCACCCGTGCAGCAACTATCTCCTTCGCAATGCGCCTGGAGTTGATAAGCTCGCCGTAATCGTAAAATATTTTTGCCAGTTCTGCTTCACTCAGATTCTTCAAAAGAGCTGCTGCAGTCACTGATCCTTTCTTGCTCATCCTCATATCAAGGGAAACATCCTGACGGAAAGTAAACCCCCTTTCAGGCTCATCGAACTGATGAAATGAAACGCCCAGATCGGCAATGAGTCCGTCGATGTGTTCTATACCATTGAATTTCAGGTTATTTTGAAGAAACCTGAAATTCTGATTAAGGAAAATGAGCCTTTTATCGTCGGGAACATTGCGCTTTGCGTCCTCATCCTGGTCAAAAGCAATTAGTTTTCCTTTACCCAGGCGCTGGAGTATCTCCAATGAATGACCTCCGCCCCCGAAGGTGACATCGACATATATACCTCCGGGACGGATGTTCAGTCCCCTGATACTCTCCTCAAGTAATGCAGGTACATGGTAAAACATTAGTCCAATGGCTCATTAGTGCTTCCACCCAAAAGCTTTTCAGCCAGGTCGGCGAAATCTTCGGATGGCATTCCAATTGTTTCATAAACCGATGCCGGCCAAATCTCAATCCTTCCGTCCTGTCCGGCCAGAACCACATCCCTGTCGGCGCTGATCAGATCCATAAGCCTTCTGGGGATGAGCATCCTGTTGTTGTTGTCGAGAACAAGCTCGGCAGTCCCTTTGAAAAAGTTCCTCAGGAACATGTTGTGCTCACGGTTATAGGGATTGATCTTCTTCCTGATCTTTTCGAGCTGCCTGTTCCAGTCGTCAATGGCATAGAGTACCAGGCAATTCTCAAAAATGTCCTTCCTGACCACGAAGTGATCCTGTGCAGAGGCGGGCATCTGCTTCTTGAATGCTGCCGGAAGGATTATCCTTCCTTTGGCATCCACTTTGCACGGGTAATCACCAATAAAAGTGGCCATTCTTCAATTCTCTCAATTAAAACGCTAAAATATGTAAAAATTATCCACTTTCCTCCACTTTCCTCCACTATTTTTCATGGGATTGTTAATAACTTTATCCGGCTGCCGTTATGAAAAGCTCATTTAACGGTTGTTTCATCACCTGAGAAATTTTCAAGAGTGTTTTTTTACCCGGCAATTTGAATCAGGGGGATGGCCCCCGGATGATATCACATATTAAACCCTTTCAGGGTTTTTCGTCAGGGGGTGGACGCTGGCCGCCGGTTGCACCGGCGGTTATTCACATTAAACCACTGTCGTGGTTTTTTCGTTAAACCGCTGTCGCGGTTATACTGCACCGGGAGTATCCACATCTAACTGGTATCTCGGTTTTGCCGTTAAAACCCTACCCTGGTTTCCCAAACTGGATTATCCACAATGCTCTCAGGAGTGCCATATAACACTGAAGAAGCTGGAGAGTATGGATGCCGGAGAGCTTACCCTCACAAAAAAACTCCATGGCAAAGACATGCTCCGAAGGACCATCGGGCAGCCGGCTGCTTCTCTGAAGGAGAAGAATGTGAATAACCTCCGGTGAAACCGGAGGTACTGCGCCCCCTTTGCCGTAAAGCCCCGGCAGGGGCGTCATAATCGTATGAAAATCATTACGCCCTTTCAGGGCTTTTCATCAGGGGGTGGCCATTAGCCGCCGGTTGCACCGGCGGTTATTCACATTAAACCACTGTCGTGGTTTTTTCGTTAAACCGCTGTCGCGGTAAGCCAAACCGGGAGTATCCACAACAAATCACTGCCGAGATTTCTACGCAGGGATCATTTCAGATAACCGGATTCAGTCGAATCTTTTTCATACTTTTGCATAAGCGATACAACTAACTTTAAGGAATGGAAGACCAGAAAACAGTGGATGACATCCTTCAGGTCAATGTGGAGCAGATCCTTTATTCAAAGAACCCGGCTTTGAAGAAGGTGGTCCCGGGTTTTCTGCTCAGATACCTGAAGAAGATCGTTCACCAGGATGAGCTGAATGTCTTCCTGAGGAAAGCAGGTCATCTGAGGGACGCTGAATTCATAGCTGCAGGGCTGAAAGAATTCAACATAAGCTACAGGGTTACCGGAAGTGAGAACCTTCCGGTAAAGGGCAGATATATTTTCGTTTCAAACCACCCGCTTGGTGGGCTCGACGGACTGGTTTTCATCCACGAACTGTCGAAGTTTTATCCGGAGATTAAATTCCCTGTAAATGATATTCTGATGAACATCAGGAATCTGTCGGGGATTTTTCTTCCGGTCAACAAGCACGGAGCCCAGGACAGGAAGGCTGCCGCGGATATAGAAAACGCCTATGCATCCGAAGGTCAGATTCTCTATTATCCTGCAGGATTATGTTCCAGAAAAAAGAAAGGAGTCATATGCGACCTGAGGTGGCATAAAAGCTTTATAACCAAAGCGGTGCAATACAAAAGAGATATTGTTCCGGCATATTTCTCTGGCCGCAATTCCAATTTCTTCTACAACCTTTCCAATATCAGAACCTTTCTTGGAATCAAGGCCAACTTTGAAATGCTTTATCTGGTAGACGAACTGTTCAGACAAAAGGGAAAGGCAATCGACCTGGTGTTTGGGAAGCCTGTTCCGTGGCAGACCTTTGACAAGACAAAGAGCGCTTCAGAATGGGCTGAATGGGTGAAAGAAAAATCATATCAGCTTCAATCCTTTATCTCCTGACAGTCAAAGAATCAAAAAAAAATCTATTTTTGATTGGTTTTTCCAGTATTACCTGAGATATATCATAACAATAAGGACAAAATGAAACCAGTAGCTGAACCCCTTCCAAGGGATCAGATAATAGCGGAACTCACGCCCGATAAGCTTCTCCGGTGTACCAACAACGGGAATAATGAGGTATATCTTTTTGATCACAGGAACTCCCAGGCGCTCATGCATGAGATAGGAAGGGTGAGGGAGATTACATTCAGGCATGCGGGTGGCGGAACAGGCAAGGACATCGACCTGGATGAATTTGACACAGACCCTGAGGATCCGCAGAAACAGCTGATCGTGTGGGACCCCGATAACAAGGAGATGATAGGAGGATACCGGCTCTATTTTCCTCCGAAGGAATGCACAGCAACCGATGTATCAAAACTTGCATCTTCATCCTATTTCAACTTCTCGGATAAATTCCTGAAAAAATACTACCCTCACATGATGGAACTGGGCCGTTCCTTCGTACATCCTGATTACCAGTCAAGGACCATGGGAAGGAAAAGCCTGTTTGCCCTTGATAACCTTTGGGACGGGCTCGGGGCTATCATACTTGATAATCACCATCTGAAGTATCTTTTCGGCAAGGTAACCATGTATCCCCATTATAACCAGAAAGCCAGGGATATGATACTTTATTTTCTGAAGAAGCATTTCGATGACCCAGACAATCTGGCAACACCGGTCGATCCGGTCAACATTGACATCAACATGGAGGAAATGAGGAAGATCTTCAGGGGATGGCGATACAAAGACAACTACAAGATCCTTTCAAGGGAGGTGAGAAATTTAGGAGAGACGATTCCTCCCCTCATCAATGCCTACATGGGTTTGTCGCCGACTATGCGAACCTTCGGAACCTTTATAAACCACAAGTTCGGCGAAACCGAGGAGACCGGAATACTGATAACCCTGAGGGATATCTACGTGGAAAAGATCAACAGGCACCTGGCTTCATATAAAAACGACTACCTGATCACCTGGTTCTCCCAGGGAAATCAGTAAGCCCTCTCATTCCTGCCCTCGTAGTAATTTATGAATGACTGATTAGCCACCTTGTTGCCGCCGGGTGTGGGATAATTGCCCGTAAAATACCAGTCACCGGTATGCCCCGGACATGCCTTATGCAATCCTTCCACCGACTGGAATACAATTTCAACCCCTGCCCGAATTTCATCTGATTTAAGAAGGTCAACAATCTTCTGCGAAATCACATCAGGGCAGAATGGCTTGTATATCTCCTTCACCAGGTTCCTTATTTCATCAATTGGCTTAAGTATCTCCTCTTTGGCTTCGCGGTACAGCTCCTGCAAGAGCTGACCCCTGTCCGATTCGACCAGAAGCTCCACCGCGGCCTTGAAAGCTATCAGATCACCCAGTTTAGCCATATCTATGCCATAGCAGTCGGGATACCTTAACTGCGGAGATGAAGACACAATCACTATCTTCCTGGGATCAAGGCGGTCAAGGATCCTGATAATACTTTTTTTGAGTGTTGTGCCCCTTACTATTGAGTCGTCAATAACAACAAGGTTGTCGATACCTCTTTTTACCACTCCATAGGTAACATCATAAACATGACCTACCAGATCATCCCTGCCGGCATCCTCAGTGATGAAAGTTCTGAGCTTCACATCCTTTACTGCTATTTTCTCGACTCTCGGCCTGTGGTTTATTATTTTCTTAAGCTCCTCACGGCTAAGATTATCCTTTTTTTCAATTATCGCCTCGAGCTTCGACTGGTTCATATAATCCTCAACACCCTTGATAAGTCCGTAAAACGCACTTTCAGCGGTATTCGGAATATAAGAGAATACGGTGTTATCGATATCATAGCCGACAGCCTTCAGCACCCTTCCGGTGAGCAGTTCCCCGAGCTTTTTCCTTTCCCTGTAAATCGCCTTGTCGGTACCCCTCGAGAAATAAATTCTTTCAAAGGAACATTTCTGCGGTTCAACCTCATCCTTCAGCCTCTCCATCATAACATCACCCGAAGCCTTTGCAATCAATGCGCAGGCCGGAGGCAGCTCTTTTACAAGATCGGTACGAAGATTGAAAACAGTCTGTATTACAGGTCGTTCTGAAGCTACAACAATTATATCATCGTCGACATAATAGAAAGCAGGCCTGATACCGGCCGGATCCCTCATCACAAAAGCATCACCGTGCCCCACAATGCCGGCCATCACATATCCTCCGTCCCAGTTGCGGCTTGCCTTGCTCAGGACGGTCGCCAGATCGAGGTTGCTCTCAATCAGCGGGGTTATCTCCCGCTTTGTATAACCCTGCTCCTTGAACAGCCTGAACACCCTTTCATTCTCCTCATCAAGCCTGTGACCGACGTTTTCGAGAATTGTAACTGTATCCGAAAAATCGACCGGAGTCTGCCCGAGTTCCACAAGATTTCTGAAGATCTCACCTACATTTGTAAGATTGAAATTGCCTGCCATCACAAGACTTCGGGATTTCCAGTTGTTCTCACGGCTTACCGGATGCACATAATCGATATTGTAGTTTCCAAAAGTGCCGTAACGAAGATGCCCGAGATACACATCGCATGCAAAAGGCACATTCAGCCTGATGAAGGCCGGGTCGGAAAACTTATCTGGATTCTTCCTTTTAAGGTTGACAATATCATTATAAATCAGGTCGAATATTTCCCTGATAGGATCGGGCTTGTTTGACCTCTGCCTGAAAATATATCTGTTACCCGGATTGACGTTCAGCTTAATCCCTGCGATTCCTGCACCATCCTGCCCCCTGTTGTGCTGCTTCTCCATCATCAGGTACATCTTCTGGAGGCCCCAGTCCCACGACCCGTATTTTTCCTTATAGTACTCCAGCGGCTTTCGCAGTCTGAGAAACGCAATGCCGCATTCGTGCTTTATACTTTCACTCATGGCTGAAGTTAATTCAGATCGGGGAAATTTATTATATCGGGTACCAGGATCGCGTCCGGAAAAACTCTCCGGATCATCATAAGATATCTTGTGCCTTCAATTCTTGTCCTGTAATCGCCAACCCTTATCTTGTAATAACTTGGCCTGTCAAAAGTTGCATAGGAAACTATATCCGGAAACTGTCCGATGAATTCGGCTCTTCTCTTTCCTGATTCCTCCCGGGCATTCTTCTCTGAACTGTTGTATATCTGTATCCTGTAGCCCTCCATTCCTCCCTGCCTCATGTTATAAAGAATGTAACGTCTGATCAGGGTGTCAATCCTCGGATCGTGATTGATAGTCAGTGTCCCTGCTCCATAGCGTATATCTTCATTGCGGAAAAGGTCAGCAGTCGAACCGGCCTGCTGAGCCGCACAGAAACCGGCTGAAAAAAGAAAAAGAAACAGCAATATTATCTTCCTGCCCATCATTGTTCTTTTGTTATCAGAGCTCATTGGCCTGCTCGTCGGTGATCTCCAGGTTATGATATACGTTCTGGACATCATCATCATCCTCAAGTACCTCGATGAATCTCAAGACTTTTCTGGCCGATTCAAGATCGAGTGTCTTGGTGGTATTGGGGATTCTTTTCAGGCCGGCATCTTCAGGCTCAATACCAAGTTCATTAAGTTTCTTGTTTACATTGCCGAAATCCTCCATGGCGCATGTAATGATAAATGTATCATCATATTCTTCAAAGTCCTGTGCCCCCGCATCAATCAGCTCAAGTTCAATGTCTTCCTGAGAAATACCCTCTTTGCTTATCGTGAACACGCCTTTCCTTTCAAAGAGAGAGCTCAGGGAACCGTTTGTCCCCAGCTTGCCTCCAAGCTTGTTGAAGGTCGCCCTGACAGAAGCAACAGTACGGTTGTTATTGTCGGTGAGACACTCCGTAAATACTGCAATACCGCACGGTCCATATCCCTCGAAAGTGGTCTCAACATAACTGTCAGCATCAGCTCCGGAAGCCTTTTTGATGGCCCTTTCGATATTATCCTTGGGCATGTTTGCTCCCTTGGCATTCTGGACCGCCAGCCTGAGCCTTGCGTTTGTGTCAATGTCGCCGCCGCCTTCCCTGGCAGCAATCATTATTTCCTTAATGATCTTCGTGAAGATTTTTCCCCTTTTGGCATCGTTTGCACCTTTCTTCCTCTTAATCGTCGACCATTTACTGTGACCTGACATATAAGTTGATTTTTAATTTCAGATGCAAAATTAAATAATTCTTTAATACATCATTCATTGTATGTACTTTTGCCGTCAAAATCATTGCCCGAGGCGGAAGAATGTGAGGCGTGAGGCGTGAGGCGTGAGGCGAAGACAGAAGACGGAAGACCGAAGAAGACAGAAGACGGAAGACGGAAGACCGAAGAAGAAGGAAGAATGAAGAACCGATGAACGAAGAACGAATAACGAGGAACCAGGAACGTTGAATGACCAATAGAAAGGTATACATAGAGACTTATGGTTGTCAGATGAACGTTGCTGACAGTGAGGTGGTTGTTTCGATTCTTTCGGATCACGGATATGCCCGCACAAGCGACATTCAGGAAGCGGAGCTTATCCTGATCAACACCTGTTCAATCAGGGATAACGCCGAACAGAGGATATGGGGCAGGCTCAGGGCGATCGGGCATCTGAAGAAAAAGAATCCCGGAATAATTTTCGGACTTTTAGGATGTATGGCTGAAAGGCTTAAGGAGGAAGTACTGGAAAAGGAACATCTGGTCGACCTGATTGCCGGACCTGATGCTTACCGCGACCTGCCCTCGCTGATCAGAGAAGTTGAGTCAGGCCATAAGGCGGTTAACGTATTGTTGTCGCAGGAAGAAACCTATGCTGACATCCCGCCTGTAAGGCTGGATCTTAACGGTGTCACATCATTCGTTTCTATAATGAGAGGCTGCAACAACATGTGTGCCTACTGCGTGGTGCCTTACGTGAGAGGAGCAGAAAGAAGCAGGGATCCTGAATCAATAATAAGTGAGGTGAAGGACCTCTGTGACAAAGGCTACAGGGAAGTGACGCTGCTCGGCCAAAACGTTGATTCTTACGGATATCCTGCCGGAGATCATACAATTTCATTCCCGGAGCTACTCGAAAAAGCGGCTATGGTCGATCGCAGGATGAGAATCCGTTTTTCAACCTCCCACCCCAAGGATATGTCGGATGAGCTTCTTCATTCAATAGCCCGGCACCCGAATATCTGCAGGCATATTCACCTGCCTGCCCAGAGCGGAAGCAGCCGAATCCTGAAACTGATGAACAGGGAATACTCGCGCGAATGGTATATGGACCGGATCAGAGCCATCAGGTCAATTATACCTGATTGTGCAATTTCAACCGATATAATTACAGGTTTCTGCACCGAGACGGAAGAAGATCATCTCGAAACCCTGTCGCTAATGGAGTGGGCCGGTTACGATTTCGCCTATATGTTCAAGTACAGCGAGAGACCAGGAACCAAAGCCGCCCGGAAACTGAAGGATGATGTGCCCGACGATGTGAAAACAAGACGACTGAATGAAATAATCGCCCTTCAGAGCAAACTATCCGCCTTATCGAAGAAACAGGATGTTGGCAGGATTTTTGAGGTTCTGACAGAGGATATCTCAAAAAGATCAGCAAGCCATTTGTCGGGAAGGACATCACAGAACAAGGTAGCCGTGTTCCCGGGAGAAGGCAGGCATACCGGGGAGTATGTAAATGTCAGGATCGACGGATGTACCACCGCCACTCTTCTTGGGAAGATCATTTAACATTTATTAATTGTGATTTACTTAAATCGGGTTTAACTTGCATAAAAATAAAAAACAGCATAAATGAGAACGAAGATAATATTCCTGATTATAATGGCGATGGTTTCCTTAAATGTCGCATCAGCCCAGAAAACAGGGAAAAAAATAAAGATTTCCGGTCACGTTGTTGACGGAACACTGACTCCGGTTGCCAATGCAATATTGATGATTGACGGCGAAAAAACCAACATATTGACCGATCAGAAAGGTCATTTCAAGATTAAGGTGAAACCTGGGAATACCAAAGTCGGGATATTCACTATGACCAACGGAATTCTTGAAGAGCCTCTCGACGGTAGGGAAACCATCAATTTCAGTTTTGAGGGTTCGGTGCCTGTCCAGGTGGTGGAAACAGACCCCCTCGATGAAGCAGTTGATATCGGTTACGGATCGGTAAAGAAAAGAACCATGACCGGGACAGTAAACAAAATTGACGGCACAAATCCCAAGTACGCTTCGTACAGGAATATCTACGACATGATCAGGGGAGAGGTAGCCGGAGTGCAGGTAATGGGAAACAGTATCAGGATCCAGGGAATAGGATCACTGACACTGAGCACAGAGCCACTCTATGTGGTCGACGGAATGGTTGTGGGTTCAATCTCCGACATCCAGCCTTATAACGTTAAATCGATAGAGATACTAAAGGGTTCGTCGGCGTCAATCTACGGATCGCGCGGAGCAAACGGAGTCATACTGATCAAACTTATCGGATCGGGCGACTGATAAGGATCCGATAAGCTTATTCCTTTTTCCTTAAAATTATATTCAGCTCGCCGAGCTGCTTATCTGATATTTCAGAGGGTGTGTCAAGCATGACATCCCGGCCCGAGTTGTTCTTGGGAAATGCAATAAAATCGCGGATTGAATCCTGCCCTCCAAACATTGCCACCCAACGGTCGAACCCGAATGCAATCCCGGCGTGAGGCGGAGCTCCATATTTAAAAGCATTCAGAAGGAATCCGAACTGCTCTTTTGCCTCCTCGTCGGTGAATCCCAGAACCTTGAACATCAGCTTCTGGACATCTTCGCTATGAATCCTTACCGATCCTCCTCCTATCTCCACCCCGTTAATAACCAGGTCGTAGGCATTTGCCCTGACCTTGCCCGGATCGGTTTCCATCAGGCTCAAATCTTCAGAATTCGGAGAGGTGAACGGATGGTGCATGGCATAAAAGCGTGATGTCTCTTCATCCCACTCAAGCAGAGGAAAATCAACTACCCACAGAGGAGTAACCATGTCTTTCTTTCTCAGATCGAGCCTGTTTCCCATCTCAAGCCGGAGTTCGGAAAGAGCAGTGAGAGTGTTCTTCCTGTCTCCCGCCAGGATAAGAAGCAGATCGCCCGGATGTGCATTTGTCTTCTCAACCCAATTATTCAGATCTTCGGTTGAATAGAACTTGTCGGCCGACGATTTCAATGAACCGTCGGTTCCATATTTAAGGTAAACAAGACCTTTCGCCCCTAACTGAGGCCTTCTTACAAATTCAGTGAGTTCATCGGTCTGCTTCCTCGAATATTCAGAGCACCCGGGCGCACAGATTCCTCCTATATATTCTGCGCTGTCGAACACCCCGAACCCATGATCTTTGACGGTTGCTGTCAGATTGGTTATCTTCATTCCGAAGCGAAGATCAGGCTTGTCGGAACCGTAGTACTCCATGGCTTCAGCATAGGGAAGCCTTGTGAACCTTTCGGGGATTTCTATTCCCTTTATTTTTTTGAAGAGATGCCGGGCAAGTCCCTCGAAAGTATCAAGAACATCATCCCTTTCTACAAACGACATTTCGCAGTCGATCTGTGTGAATTCGGGCTGACGGTCAGCTCTCAGATCCTCATCCCTGAAGCATTTCACAATCTGAAAGTACCTGTCAAAACCTGC
>Ga0247841_10011386_pt1 | contig 11844 bp, 9 predicted proteins | sample LaCruzMarch2015__2_FD_192410 | JGI IMG/M metagenome (GOLD analysis project Ga0247841, IMG submission 192410) | Freshwater microbial communities from meromictic Lake La Cruz, Castile-La Mancha, Spain - LaCruzMarch2015_18m | ecosystem: Environmental > Aquatic > Freshwater > Lake | place: Spain...
GGGGACCCCGGTACGGTTCAGATCCACATAGCTCGACGGAAAGTGTTCGTCATGGATCAGCTTGCCGGCGTCTTCCTCCATATGGATGCGGGTGATGCCGATGCGTTTCTTGTCTCCCTCCACTTCAACCTCGATACCCCCTGCTTCGGCCAGGGGATAGGCGTACTGGGAAATCTGGTAGCCTTTGGGGAGATCGGGATAGAAGTAGTTCTTCCGGGCAAAGCTGTTTTCCCGGTTGATCCGGCAGTGCGTCGCCATGGCCATTTTTATCGTATATTCAACCACCTTCCGGTTAAGGACGGGGAGAACCCCGGGCATGCCGAGGCAGACCGGGCAGGTATGGGTGTTGGGCCCCGCCCCGAACTGGGTCGAGCAACTGCAGAATATTTTTGAATCGGTGCGCAATTGCGCATGGACTTCAAGTCCGATGACTGGTTCAAATTCCATGAAGTATCATTACTCCTTATGAAAAATTCATTTTTGCCTTTTTTTGCCCGGCGATGAGGGCGCCTATCCCGGCCGCCTTTTCATAGGCCGCCGCTGCCTGAATCAAAGTTCCCTCTTGGAAGTGGCCGGCAAGAAACTGCAAGCCGATGGGCAGACCGTCTCCGGTGAAGCCGCAGGGAACGGAAATCCCCGGAATACCGGCCATGTTTGCGGAAATTGTAAATATATCAGACAGATACATCTGCATAGGATCGTCGGTCTTCTCGCCGATACGGAAAGCCGCCGTGGGAGAGGTCGGGGTGGCGATGATGTCGCATTTCTGAAAGGCCTCGTCGAAATCACGGCGGATCAGGGCGCGGACCTGGGAGGCTTTTTTGTAATAGGCGTCATAGTATCCCGAAGAAAGAACGTATGTCCCAATAATAATTCTTCTTTTCACTTCGTCACCGAATCCGGCGGACCTGGACTGTTTGTACATGTCGAGAAGGTCCCGCCCCTCCGGGGATCGGAACCCATATTTGACGCCGTCGTAACGGGCAAGGTTGGAGCTGGCCTCCGCGGGGGCCACGATATAGTAGACGGCCAGACAGTATTCCGTATGGGGCAGGGAGATGTCAACGCATTTTGCCCCGGCCTTTTCGAGGACACTGATGGACTGTCGCACGGAGGCCAGGATTTCCGGATCGATTCCTTCGATGAAATATTCCCTGGGGATGCCTATTCGCAGGCCTTCGACGCCCCGGGAAAGAAAGGACCGGTAGTCGGGGACCTCCAGGTTGACGGAAGTCGATTCACGGGGGTCATAACCGGCAATGACGTTCATCAGGATGGCGCAGTCCTCGACGTCCTTGGTAAAGGGACCGATCTGGTCCAGGGACGAGGCAAAGGCCACCAGTCCGAAACGGGATACCCGGCCGTAAGTTGGTTTCAACCCTACCACTCCGCAGAGGGCAGCCGGCTGGCGGATGGAGCCTCCCGTGTCGGAACCGAGGGCGGCGATGCACTCATCGGCGGCAACGGCCGCGGCGGAACCGCCGCTGGAACCACCAGGAATCCTGTTTAGATCCCAGGGGTTGCGTGTGACGCCGAAATGGGATGTTTCTGTCGAGGAGCCCATGGCAAATTCATCCATGTTAGCCTTGCCGGTGAAAACGGCCCCGGCGGCCCGGAGTTTTTCCACCACCGTGGCGTCGTAAGGGGGAACGAAATTCTGGAGGATGCGGGAGCCGCAGGTGGTGGCGAATCCCTGGGTGCAACAGATGTCCTTCAGGGCGATGGGGATGCCCGTCAAGGTCTTGATGTCGCCGCTGCGGATAGCCGCGTCGGCGGCGTCAGCCTGGGCCTGGGCCGCTTCTTTCATCAGGGTGATGTAGGCGTGGACCTTGCCCTCCACCTGGTCGATCCTTTGATAGACGGAGGCGAGAATATCCGTGGCTGTTACTTTCCCCGCCCGCAGTTTGTCTTGCAGTTCATGAATGGTTAACGAATAGAGCTCCATAATACCTCTTTTTTATTCGATCACTTTGGGGACCCGGAAGAATTCTCCCCGGGGGTCCGGGGCATTGGCCAGGGATTGCTCGTTTGCCAGAGACGGTTTGACTTCGTCCTCCCGGAAGGCGTTATGCAGAACCGTTGCGTGGGTCATGGGTTCGACCCCCGTTGTGTCAACGGAATTCAGCTTGTCCATATAAAGGAGGATGTCATTCAACTGGGAGGTAAACTTGTCCATCTCCTCCTCCCGGAATGTCAAACGCGCCAGATGGGCAACGTGGGCTACTTCAACTCTTGTTATCTTCAAAATTGCCAACTCCTTACTTTTGATGAACTCGCAAAAAGCAAAACTATTCCTCCCCCTTGAAGGGGAGGGGGAATGAGGGGAAAATAGAACCGTCCCCATTTTTCCCAAAAGTCAATAAAAAGCCATTATCGACGGCTTCGTAAAAAGATCCGCAGGCAAGGCGCGCAAGTCCTGAGTCATGAGGAGTACTTGTCGTACGCCGCAGTGACGAAGGATGCAGCGCAACGCAGCATCCGGACTTTTTACGAAGCCGTCTAAAATACCTGCCAGAAGGGGTTGATCTGGTCCATTACCCGTCTCACGATAACATCTTTTCCCTGATCAGCCTCATATTCCATCCGGTCCAGATCGTCTTCCGAGGCATGGGTGTCTCCCCGCATTTCCCCGAGCATCGCCTTGACCGATTCCGTCAGGCCTTCCACATGATAACCCCCCTCGAGGACGGCGACGAGACGCCCCTGGCAGCAGGCGGCGGCGATATCCATGAGGATTCTAGTCATGCAGACATAACCCTTGGCGGTGACCCGCATATCTCCCAGGGGATCCTGAAAATAGGAGTCAAAACCTGCCGAAAGGAGTATCAGCTCTGGTTTGAATTCCATGGCCACCGGCTGCAGGATGCCGCGGAAGGCCTTGACATGGAGGGCGTCATCGGAACGGGCCTTCAGAGGGACATTGATCGTGTACCCCAGGCCCTCGCCTATCCCGGCTTCGGACAAGACCCCGGAGCCGGGATAGGCGGGATACTGGTGGGTGGAAAAATAGAGGACCTTCTTGTCCCCGTAAAAAATACCCTGGGTGCCGTCGCCGTGATGGAGGTCCCAGTCGGCGATCAGGATGCGCTTGAGGCCGTATTTCGCAAGGGCGTAACGGGCGCCGACGGCCACATTGTTGAACAGACAGAAGCCCGCCGCCTGATCCTTGGCGGCGTGGTGTCCCGGGGGGCGGACCAAGGCGAAGGCGTTATCCACCTCGCCGGTCATAACGCCATCGATGGCATTGAGCAGGCCGCCTACCGCAAGCTTTGCCGTATCGTAAGAATCAGGGGTCGTCTGGGTGTCGGGGTCCAGGGAGAAGTTGCCCTTACCTGCCGTACTGGCGATGAGACCGATATAGGATTGGCTGTGCACGAGCCCGATTTCCTCGGGGGTGGCATAACGGGCGGGAATGGAAACATACTTTCCGTCCATGTCCGGCCGGTCCAGCATGGCGTAAACCGCTTCCAGGCGCCGAGGGGATTCGGGATGATAAAACCCTTCGCCATGTCTTAAATATCTGTCGTCGCGGACAATTCCCGTTCTAAGGGGCATAGGATGAGTCCTGTTCGTATTGGAAGGTCACTTCTCTCGCCTAATGTTTGAAAAACGCCCTTTTCTGTCATTCCGGGCATGACCCGGAATCCAGTAATAACTTGAAAATGCTGGATTCCGGCTTTCGCCGGAATGACGACAGGGAGGCTCATATGGAATTCTTCAAATGTCTCCTTGGAGATACAATCACTGCACCTCAAGAGAGCGTCCCGCTTCTACCATAAAACCCCCGGAAGTGCAAAAATATTTACCATTGACAAGGACTTCACAGGCGCTATATATACCGGCACTATGTTTGGTATCGGTTTACCTGAACTTATCGTGATTGCCGTCGTGGCCCTGCTGGTTGTCGGGCCGGATAAACTTCCCGGACTGGCCAAGTCCCTGGGGAAGGGATTCCAGGAATTCCGCCGGGCAACGGATGACGTCACGGAATCTATCAAGGACACCCTGAAACCCGAAGACATCAAAAAAGACGTCGATGATTTTAAGAACTCTCTCCTTTACGGCAAGGAAGACGAGAAAGATAAAGAAACAACCCCCAAAACCCAAGCCTGAAGATCGATAATTAACACATTTACCCATGGACCGAGCTGAAGACGAGAAACTACCCTTAACAACCCATCTGCAAGAATTGCGGACCCGCCTGGTCCACATCCTTGTTGCCGTCGGCGTAGGGTTTTTTGCCTGCTATTATTTCAAGGAGTTGTTATTCAAAATCATTACGAGACCGCTGGTGGCAGTCCTTCCGAAAGGCAGCCACATGATCTTTACCGGTCTGCCCGAGGCGTTCTTTATTTACATGAAGATCGCCTTTTTTGCCTCCCTGCTGATTACGAGCCCTTACACCCTCTACCAGATCTGGAAGTTCATTTCCCCGGGGCTATACAAATCGGAAAAGAAGTATGTGGTTCCCTTTGTTCTGACCTCCAGCAGCCTGTTCATCGGCGGCGTCCTCTTTGGGTATTTCTTTGTTATTCCGACGGCTTTTGAATTTTTCATCGCCTTTTCATCGGAATTTTTAAAGCCCATGGTCTCCTTCCGGGAGTATCTTTCCTTTACCATGAAGTTTCTGCTGGCCTTCGGTGTGTCCTTTGAGCTACCCGTGTTTATCTTCTTTATGACAAAAGCGGGTATCCTCAACGTTCGAATCCTCACCAGCTATCGACGCTATGCCATCCTGATCATATTCATTGTTGCCGCCGTGCTTACCCCTTCTCCCGATGCCTTCAGCCAGATTCTCATGGCGATACCCCTGATGCTGCTCTATGAAATCGGCATCGTTGTGGCCAGGCGTGTCGAGAAAACAGCCGGGAAAGACAAGGAAGCCGCTTTGGAAGGGGAGGAATCGTAGCTTTATGATCCGCGGAAGACGCCTCTTGGGCAAAGGGGGATTTGCCAGCATCATTGCCATCCTGATCGGTCTGGCAGCCGCCCTTGTCCTGGCCGTGACGGGGTATCTCTTTTATTTCTTTCTGGGAGAGCTGCCCAGCGTCGATACCCTCAAGGACTACCGGCCGAGTATCGCCACCCGCGTTTACGCGGACAATAATGAACTGATTGATGAATTTTTCCTCGAAGACCGGAAGATCATCAAGATCAACGATCTTCCCAAATACGTTGTCCAGGCCTTTGTCGCCGCGGAGGACTCCCGATTCTTCGAGCATAAAGGACTCGATTTCCAAGGCATTTCCAGGGCATTTTTTAAGAATCTCCAGGCGGGAAGAATCGTGCAGGGGGGCAGCACCATCACCCAGCAGGTGGCGAAGGCCCTCTACCTGTCACCGGAAAAGAGATATATCCGTAAAATCAAAGAGGCGATTCTGGCGTATAAGATAGATCATTATCTGACCAAGGAGGAGATCCTCAATCTCTATCTGAACCACATCTATCTGGGCCACGGCACCTATGGCGTCGAGGCGGCCGCCCAGGGATATTTCGGGAAAAGCGCCCGTTACTTGTCCCTGCCGGAGGCGGCCATCCTGGCAGGGCTTCCCAAGGCGCCCAGCGCCTACTCCCCCTTCACCCATTTTGACAAGGCCCGTCAGCGGCAGGCCTATGTTCTCGAGCGGATGGAGGAAGACGGTTATATCACGAAACAGGACCGGGAGCGGGCTCTGAGTACATCGTTGCCCCTGCGCTCCATCAAGCCCAAGGAAAAGGTCGCCCCTTATTTTATTGAGCACATCCGGCGCTATATCGTTGAGAAATATGGCAGCGATGTCCTGTACAAGGAAGGTCTGGAGGTCTATACGACCCTGAATATCGAGGCGCAGAAGGCGGCCCGTGACGCTGTGGAGCGGGGATTGAGCGAGCTCGAAGAACGTCAGGGATATGATCGGGGCCTCGTCCAGGGCGCTCTTGTTTCCATGGATGTAAAAACCGGCGCAGTCAAGGCCCTGGTGGGGGGACGGGAGTTTTCCAAAAGCGAGTTCAACCGGGCCACCCAGTCCCGCCGCCAGCCGGGATCGGCTTTCAAACCCTTTATATATACGGCGGCTTTCGACAAGGGCCTGACCCCTTCGACGCGATTTGTCGACGACCCGATTCAATTTCCCGATCCCTCTAAACCCGGCGGCGTCTGGCAGCCGAAGAACTTCGACGGGAAATTCACCGGTCCCACGACCCTGAGAAATGCCATCGTCCAATCCCGGAATATCATAACCATCAAAGTTCTCCAGGATATCGGCGTTGATTACGCCGCCTCCTATGCCAACGTGATGGGGATCACCTCGCCTCTGAGCCGGAACCTTTCCCTGGCCCTGGGCAGTTCCGGCGTGACCCTGCTGGAGATGGTACGGGGTTTCGGCGTCCTGGCCAATCAGGGTAAGCGGGTGACGCCCTATTTCATCACGAAGATTGTTGATCGGACCGGCCATGTCTTCGAAGAGAATCAACCCAAAGTGGAACAGGTCATCGATTCCCGGATCGCCTTCATTTCTGCCTATATCATGCAGGACGTTGTGGAAAGCGGGACGGGGAGGCGGGTAAAAAGCATTGGCCGGCCGGTGGCGGGAAAGACGGGAACGACAAACGACGTCCGGGACGCCTGGTTCCTCGGTTTTACCCCCTCCCTGATTACGGGGGTATGGGTAGGCTTTGACCAGGAAAGATCCCTCGGCCATTCAGAAGTCGGGGGCCGGGCGGCAGCGCCGATCTGGTTGTATTTCATGTCCCAGGCCCTTTCCCGGACGCCGATCGAGACCTTCCCCGTGCCGGAAGGGATCGTCTTCGTCAAGGTGGACCCGAAAACGGGCACCCCCGCTTCCGGCAAAGGGGCCATCTATGAGAGCTTCCTGGAGGGAACCACGCCTCCCGGCGCCGTCGCTGTTGACGCCGAGCAGGTAAAACCGGAGGAAATGCTGCCCAGAGAAGAGGCGGAATAAGCCGGACAAACTCTTATTTTCAAACGGCCGGTCACGATGTCCAAACGACCCTTGATGAAAAGATCGCGGGATGCTCGGATCGACAGCTTTACCTAATCTGTTGCGCCGAAAAGTATTGCCTGGCCACCGCTATCAGTTGTCCCAGAACTTGCTCAAGCCACTTTCAGAAGTAAACGAATAAGTTATTCTCCCCATGGATCCCTTGGTTTTATCTCCAGCTTTCCGGTTAATATTGAATTAATGCCCATATTGTTTACACTATAATTCAATATTGCCATGTCAATGATAAAAAGACTATGTGGCAACTCAAATCACTTGCCAAGAATAATAACAAATTTGAATCAAAACTCCATCAAGTATTCTTGTGCTTTCATAGAAAGTTATATTTCCTTATTGTTTGTTCTGGATATTGATATCAAGAATATTCGGTAATCGCTCGTAGAGAATACCATCATAAATCGATATGGGGAAGCGGCGACCTTAAGAGGGGGGGAGAACGACAATAATGTCCAGCATAAATGACAAGAAGCGCATCAGCACGGAATTGGTCGCCCTGGGGCAAGGCCTGGAATCGGGTCGAATAGAACTAAGTAATGCCGCCAAACAGATACGGCAATGCCTCAAGATGATGGAAGCATGCATGGAGGCAGCTACTACTGTATGTATAGAAGATCAGGAGGTTATCGCGGAAAGAGAGCGTCGTTTCCGGGCGGAGGAGGAATTAAGCAAATATCGCAAACACCTGGAAGAGCTGGTCGAAGAACGCACTTCAGAACTGGAAGCAATCAACGATCAGCTTATGATTAAGATTTCGGAACGAAAGAAGGTCGAGGAGGCGCTAAGGGAGAGCGAAGTGCGCTTCCGTGATCTTGCGGAGCTTCTTCCCGTGGTTGTCTATGAAACGGACCACAGATTAAGACTGACATTTGCCAACAACAAGGCATTCGATTTATTCGGGTATTCCCCGGAGGACATGGAAGTCGGACTGGATGCACTTAGCATGATCGTTCCTGAGGATCGCAACCGGGTGATGGAAATTTTCTTGCGGCGATTACAGGGCGAGGAGCTCGGCGCGATTGAATACACAGGCATGAAAAAGGATGGTTCCACGTTTCCGATCCTACTGCACAACGTCCCCATTCAAAGAGAAGGTAACCTGGTTGGCGCTCGAGGCATCGTTATTGACATTACCAGGCAAAAGCGGGCGGAAGAGAAATCACAGAATATGCTAAACTTCCTGCAGACACTCATTAACACGATCCCCAGTCCGATCTTTTGCAAAGATGTCAATGGACTATACCAGGACTGCAACAAGGAATTCGAGGACTACGCCGGTTTTAAAAAGGAAGATATCGTTGGGAAAAGTGTTTATGACATGTATCCTCGGGGTGTGGCCGATAAATACCATGAGAAGGATTTGGCATTGTTTGCCAAACCGGGGCGGCAGATATATGAGCATCCAATTACTTACGCGGACGGGAGTCTGCATGATGTCATCGTGAACAAGGCAACGTATCTGAATGCCGATGGGACCTTGGCGGGACTGGTAGGTGTCATGGTTGACATTACAGAGCGCAAGGGGGCGGAGAGAGAAAGGTATCGTAACGAAAAACTCCAGGGCGTTCTGGAAATGGCAGGCGCCGTTTGCCACGAATTGAATCAACCGATGCAGATCATCTCTGGATATTCCGAGCTGCTGTTAACGAACACCGCGGAGAATGAGCCAATCCAAGTGAAAATCGCTACAATAAACAAGCAAATTCAACGGATGGGAGATATTCTGGAAAAGCTGATGAAGATTAGAGATTATGAAACTCAAGATTATGCGGGATTCATCCGAATTATCGATATCAGTAAGAGTTCCGCTAAAGATACCGAATAGACTAAGAGAGTGGTCACTGATGAATGGTGTGGAGCTCTGCAAGAAAATCCGCATCAAAGATCGGATCAGCATTATCCATGCGTTAACCGGGTATAGTAATCATTATGGTCTTTTGGAATCTCGCACCGCCGGTTTTGACGATTTTTTTGTCAAGCCCGTTAAACTTGATGTAATCTTTAGGGCAGCTCAAGATGCCTTTGAAAAACTTGCCAGATGGAAATTCAGCGACCTTGGTTTGACATAGAATGGATCATCGAGACATTATGAAACTGAATCTGCTGACGCTGAAATTCTCCGGGGAGTCAGCGACACTCGAAGAGTCTTTTGTCAAGGATTATAGAAAGAAATCCCTCTTTCACATCCGTATTTCACTGTTGCTGGCAGCACTTATGTATGCTGCTTTCGGTATCCTGGATGCTTTTATCATGCCGGAACAAAAAGCTACCGCATGGCTGATCCGGTATATAATCGTTTGCCCTGCACTTTTAGGGACTTTACTGACATCGTTTTCAAAGGTCTTTGAACGGTACATGCAGCTCCTGATAGTGTGCGACCTTCTACTGGCCGGCGGGGGCATTGTTTGTATGATTATTATTGCACCAGCGCCGGTCGGTTATTATTATTACGCCGGGTTGGTTCTTGTTTTCATATGGGGCTACACCTTCAGTCGCGTTAGGTTTCTCTGGGCTTCATTAGCTGGTTGGTTGCAGGTTGCCTTGTACGAAATCGCTGCTATCTGGATCACACCCACTCCCTTTTTAGTTCTGATCAGCAACAACTTTTTTTTCATTAGCGCAAACGTCATTGGTATGATGGCTTGTTATTCCATTGAATTTTACACGCGCCGTGATTTTTTTCTTACCCAAGAGATAGCAATGGAGCGGGAAAAGGTTGACAGGATCAATAAAGAACTGGAAGAGCGTGTAGAAAAGCGAATGGAGGATTATCGTATCCTCAATCTGGCCCTGGAACAGGAGATTAAAGAGCGTAAGCGAGCCGAGGAGGTGCTGCAAGAAAGTGAGGAACGTTATCGAAATCTCTTTGAGAATGCTAACGAATCCATTTTTGTGGCTCAGAATGGTATGCTGGTATTTATCAATCAAATGACCACAACTATGCTTGGTTATTCTGATGAAGAACTTGCAACAAAGCCATTTATTGAGTTTATCCACCCAGATGATCGGGGAATGGTTATCGACAGGCATGTAAGAAGAATGAAGGGAGAAACTATTCCGGCCCTATATCCTTTTCGGATTATTTATAGAAACGGCTCCATCAGGTGGATAGAACTGAATGCTGTCTTGATAAACTGGAAGGGAAAACCAGCCACTCTGAATTTTATGAGTGACATTACCGATCGTAAGCAAGCAGAGGAGGCCCTGCAGAAAAGCGAGGCGATGTATAGACTCCTTGCGGAAAACGCTTCAGATACAATATGGATGGTGCGCCTGGACGGCACTTTCACTTACCACAGCCCTGCAGTCAAGCAGTTGCGTGGCTACACTCCTGAAGAGGCTAACCTTATTCCCATAGAGCATACGGTTACGCCTGCATCCATGTCCATAATACAGAGCATTGTTGAAGAGGAAAACAGTAAGCCCAACGCCAAACGCTGGGCCGACCGCATCGTGGAACTTGAGATGTACCGGAAGGATGGGGTAACAATATGGACAGAGGCATCACTCAGAGCTGTGCGAGACTTTGAAGGGAATGTCATTGGTCTGCAAGGAAGCACCCGCGACATCACCGACCGCAAGCTGGCGGAGGAGGAACTTCATCAGACTCTTGACCATCTCAGGAAGGCATTTGGTTCGATTATTCAAGTCATGGTATCGGCCATTGAATCAAGAGATCCTTATACCGCCGGTCATCAGCTCCGGGTGGCCCATCTTGCCCGTGCTATCGTCACAGAAATGGGATTAGGCAAGGATAAAATCAATGGCATTCGCATGGCGGGGAGCATTCATGACATCGGAAAACTATCCATACCCGCGGAGATATTGTCCAAGCCGACAAAATTGTCTGAAATTGAGATTCCCCTGATTAGACAACATGTTCAGAAGGGGTACGAGATGCTGAAGGATGTGACATTGCCCTGGCCCTTGGCGGATATTGTCCTTCAGCACCATGAACGGATGGATGGTTCAGGTTATCCAAGAGGACTCAAAGGTGGGGAGATTCTCATGGAGGCCTGTATCCTTGCCGTTGCCGATGTAGTTGAGGCCATGGCTTCCCATCGTCCCTATCGTCCTGCCTTGGGATTAAATGCGGCGCTGGCAGAGATTGAGAGCAATAAAGGGAAACTATATAATGCGGAGGCGGTGGATGCATGTCTGAGATTATTCCGGGAGAAAGGTTTTCAACTTGAAGGGGCTTGATTATAAGCCGTAATGCTCAGATCCGATAACTTAGCGCCGGTAACCCTGTGCAGATGTCGGCGATAACCTGCACAGGCCAGATTTCTCTCAATAATCAGTATTTAAAGACATACATTATTTTTGACAATCCCTTTGTTATTCCTGCCCGGAAAACTGATCCGTCAGGCGAAAGACGCCAGGATTTTATATCCTGACCAGATTTGTGTGTCTGCCGGCGCCTGCCCCAAACATCAGATCATCTCCCGCAGATTTGGGGGAAATGTGCATATCCATTTCCGCAAGTAGAGGATTATTATCTGCGGTGATGTCAAACCAAGTCGGGATAGCGCCACCCGACCCTACCTTCTGCGAGGAGCAATATTTTAACCTGCCAAAAAAACTGCTTGACAAGGATCAATTATTTTCGTAGGGTGCGGCCACTTTTCAACTTGAAGGACATGGAAGACAGCCAAATGAAAAACAAGGTCATTGTACTGGGCAGCGTCGTTGTAGTTATCGTACCGAGGGGGACTGCTGCTCGGTGTTTTTAAACAACCTTTAAAAACAAGAGCCGCGGGCCCCAAAACCCGCGGCTTTTTAATTTCAGGAAGCCGCATCTCCAAAGATGGCGGCTTTTTTTTGCTCTAAAATTTAAAAATATTCA